>OCHH01000008.1_pt1 | contig 154995 bp, 166 predicted proteins | sample 1538781 | NCBI WGS metagenome assembly OCHH01 (sample SAMN04571726, study PRJEB22368) | human gut metagenome | biome: human gut; material: stool | host: Homo sapiens | place: Luxembourg | collected 2012-12-05
CCATGCCTCGCAAACATGCATAAATACTGAGTATGTGGAGTTTTGCTCATGGCTAATATGATTGGCTTGGAGGTGATACTTATGGCAAATGAAGATAAAAAAGATTTTAATGCTATGCTTATGGATAGCAAGGATATGCCTAAAGTTCAAATAATAACAGATGAAAAAAGCATTGAAAAATATGGTGGAGATAAAATGTACTTTGCCCCACCTATTGACTATGACAAAGTAATGCGACTTGTGCCTTGTGGTAAATTGCTTACTGTAGGTACAATAAGAGATTACTTTGCTAAACAAAGCGGTGCTGATTTTACAGAGCCAATCACAGCCGGAATTTTTGTTTCAATAGTTGCATGGGCGAGTTATCAGCGTGCAGAGGATAAAACCCCTTATTGGAGAACATTAAAAGCAAATGGAGAATTAAATGCAAAGTATCCCGGAGGAATTGAGGCACAAAAGGAAATGCTTGAAAATGAGGGACATACTGTAGTACAAAAAGGAAGAACTAATATTAAGTATTATGTTAAGGACTACGAAAAAGCATTATTTACATTGTAATAGATAATGTCAAACTTTCAGTTTGAGGAGGTGAACACTTTGGATTTTACAGGCACTCATCCCATAACTGTGAGTTCCATAATGTTAAAGAAAGAAAAACGGTACAGACAAATATGATTTCCTTTGTGAGCCATGGAGATAAGACTCTTTAGAGGCTTATCGGAATGCCCGGCGAACAGGAACATCATATTTCGTCTGTACCGTTTTTCTTTTCATAAACCTATAAAATCACGACTTGTGAAAGGACGCTTATATCTGCCCCTTACAACCTATAAAAGCACCATAAAATCTGCTGCTCCACGGTAAGTGAAACTCCGGTTATGCAATCGAAATTTTTCCTTCATGGATGAGCTCCACAAATTTTTTGACAAGCACAGGATCAAATTGCGTACCGCTGTTTTTTTCAAGTTCATTGACAGCGTATTCCACAGAAAGCGCCTGTTTATAAGGACGTTTGGCGGTCATTGCATCAAAACAGTCTGCAATGGTGAGAATCCTTGCCATATAAGGAATATTCTGGCCGGCAAGTCCGCGGGGATAACCGGTGCCGTCATAACGTTCATGGTGGCCGACAACGGCAGGGATCACGTAATCCATGTCAGGCAGATAGCGGATCATCTTTGTGGAATTTTCCACATGCGTTTTCATAATAGCATATTCCTCATCAGTAAGCTTTGAGGTTTTCTGCAGGATGCGTTCCGGGATGCTGATTTTTCCAATGTCGTGTAAAAGGCCGGCATCGCGGATAATCTCAATGTCGTTGGAATTCATTCCGAGTGCTTCTGCAAGTATAACGGCATATTTGGAAACATTCATGGAGTGGATGAAGGTGTAACTGTCCTTGGCATCAATGGCGGCCGTGAGTGCATAAATGGTTGGGGCAACACGTTCATATGCGGCGCGGATATCCGGATCGTGGGAGCGTTCATCTATTCCAGGGCGGTAAACTTCAATATTTCCTTTTCCAGCCTGCTTTCCATAATAGATGGCCTGTTCTGCGTTGTGCAGAAAGGAAGCTGCGTCAGTGGAAATATCAGGGAATACAGATATTCCGCAGGTGATCGTGATATCCCAGACGGTGTTGGCAGGAGTGGCATCCGTGATGGCGTCCACTATACGTTTGCAGCAGCTGCAGGCTTCATCTATATCCGTTCCCGCTTTTAAAATCAGAAATTCATCCGCACCAAAACGGAAACCGATGTCTTTTGATGAAATTTCCTGAAGAATGACCTGCGCAAAGCGGTGAATCAGGTTATCGCTTTCCTGTGCACCATACAATTCGTTATACAGTTTGAAATCATCAATATCGAGCACGATCAGTGTGGATGGCTTCTGATGCTGGCATACATGGTCAATACATTCAAATGCGTGTTTGCGGTTGTACAAAGAAGTAAGGTCATCAGTAATAGATGCGCGGTATGCATTCTGATACAGGTTGGCATTGCGCAGTGCATAGGAGGAATAGTAACATATTTTTTCCAGATATCTGAGTTCCTCTGGGGCAAAGTCCTGTCCGTCATGGGCTGCAAGATAGAGAAAGCCGATAATGACCTGATTGTATTTGAGCGTATAAATGGCGGTGATGTGTTCTGCATTCAGCCAGTTGCGCTGTCTTGGAGTCATAAGGTCGAGGATGTGTTTTCCGGTATCGTTGAGCATGATCAGATTCGGGGAATCCTTTAGCTCCTGAAGCATGGAATCAGTGGGAACACTGTATGATTTTGTGCAGGCAATACTGCCACATTTACGGATGACGGAAAAAACGTGGTGTGTGTTCTGGTTCATCATCAGTAAAAGTCCGTCCGGCTGCAGGATATCCTGCAATGCTTCGATTGCGGCATCGTAAATCTCATCTGCGTTTAAGGTGTTAATGACTGCAGTGATAAAATGGTCGAAAACTTCTTCTCTTTCTCTCATAAGGCTCCTTGTGTGCGTAAGTATTTTATGTAAATTAATCCTTTTAACTTGTGAATGTTCTTTTATTATACTATAATATTATATGAATGACACGTAAAAATTTTGTGTCTGTTGGAGGCAGGGCATGAGGCAGGAAGAATTTAAAATGGAGCGCACAGGTCTGGTAGAAATAGGACAGGTGATCCCGATCACAGAGGGAAAACTGCCAAACTCTTATTATTACACATTGGGAAAAGCATATGCGATGTCTGCAAATTATCCTGTTGGAAACAGGATCAGATCCGGAGAGGGAAAAGTTGTAGATGTAAAAGAAACGGAAAAGGGATATTTTGTAACAGTTGAATTTGATGAATAAATGAGTTAATATAGAAATATTCTTTTTTTAAAATTGAAAGGAAACATATATGCGTTATTTACCAACGAGTAAACTGACGCCTGGAATGGCTCTTGGTCAGGATATTTACGATGGAGCGGGAAGACTGTTACTTGCAAAACACCTGCTTCTCTCGGAAGAATATATTTCCAATCTTGAATTTTTAGGGTTTCCAGGGATATACATTGATGATGAATTTACGCAGGGCATAGAGATCCAGCAGGTTTTAAATCCGCAGGTGAGGAGTCAGGCACTGAAAGTAGTGCATGACATGTTTGCATTTGATGTGGACTCAGATGCAGAAGAAGATATGCCGGTCAGTGAAATTAAAATACAAAAGACGATCGAGCGCATTGTGGAGAACATTTTGAGCAATGGAGACATTATGTGCAATGTGTTAGATATCAAGAATTATGATGATTACATTTATTACCATTCCATTAATGTCGCCATGATGTCAGTGCTGCTCGGAGCGAATTACGGAATGAATGAAGAATCATTGTATCAGCTTACGACGGCGGCGATTCTTCATGATATAGGAAAGAGGTTCCTTGATATAGGGATCATCAATGCAGATCATGCATTGACAGAAGAGGAGACACAGCTTTTGCGGAAACATCCGGAGCTGGGAGCAGATTATTTAAAAGGTAACTATCATTTTTCTACACTCGTATATGCGGGTGTCATGCAGCATCATGAAAATTACGATGGAACCGGCTACCCGCTGGGAAAGAGTGGAGAGCATATTCCGTTGTATGCAAGGATCATCCGGCTTGTGGAACAATATGACGATATGGTATCACTTCATCGCGGAAGGGAAAATCTGTCACCTTCAGATGCAATGGAATACCTGATGGCAGGATCAGGCAGCTTATTTGATCCGAAGCTTATAGAATTGTTTGTAGAGAAAATCGCAGTGTACCCGGTAGGATGTGAAGTTGAATTGTCCAATGGGATGCATGGCGTGGTTGCGAAGAATTTTGAACGGTTTTTCTTAAGACCGGTTGTCAAGGTAGTAGAAACAGGCGAGATGCTGAATCTTCGCGATGATCCGGATACAAGAAGCATTATTATTACAAAAATGGTAATACATTAGGCATGAGGTAATTATGACAGGACAGGGAAAGTGTGCAATTGATACACTCTTGGCGGAAAGCTTTAAGGAACTTGCCAAGAAGCATCCAATTGAGAAGATTACAATTAAAGAGATCACTGATCTGGCGGGTGTTATCCGGCCGACATTTTATAATCATTTTCAGGATAAGTATGAATTGTTAGAGTGGATCATTACGACAGATCTGCTCGATCCGATCGAACCGCTGATCCAGAATGGGATGATCAGTGAGGGACTGGTACTTCTTTTTACAAACATCGAAAAAGACAGTGAATTTTATTCGCGCGCGATAAAGCTTGAGGGACAGAACTCATTCGGAGAGATTGCACAGAGCTGTGTGGAGAAGATTCTTTTGAAGGTGATAGATGGTGTCCATACAGGTAAGAAACAGAAGTATTCGTGGCTGACGCCAAAGCGGATCGCAGAGTATTATGCACAGTCCATGTGCTATGTTGTAATTACATGGATCCAATCGGGAATGACGATTTCTCCAAAGGAGCTTGCAGAGATTTATGATTATATCATCAAACGTTCTATGGATGATATTATTGCAGAGATGTAAGAGATGAAGAAAGTATACGTGCTGCACATGATGTGCGGCACTTTTTAGATTAAGCAGTATTTTTCCATAAAAAGAAACATATCTTAGTTTTTCAGTGGAAACAACATACAATCATCAGGCATTGTCTATGGAAAAAAAACCGAAACAGGGTATAATAGTGATTAGAAAGGTTATTAGGACAAGTCTGTCGATCGCAGCAGCAGGCAGAAGCGGGAGGATTCATGAACTGGATAGAAAATCTGTTGATCCTGGTAGGAATATCGCTGGATATTTTTGCCGGTATGGAGTGTCAGGGATCACTTGTAGCGAAAATAGATAAAAAACATCTGACATTAGTATGCGGACTCATTGCCATCTGGCAGTTGGCAGCACTTTATATTGGTAATGTTCTGGCGGGATTACTTTATATCAATGATCTTGCCAGAAATGAGCGTTTTATTGGAACTGTCATTGCAGCGGTTATTTTCTTCTGCCTGGGTGTCAGACTGATTGTAAAAGCAATCAAGAATGAGCGTGTGAACGAACACAGGGAGGAGAATCTCGGCTTTAAACGTTTCTGGCGTATGGCAGCAGTGACAAGCATTTACACACTCCTTACAGGAATTGCATTTGGTTTTCTGGAAACAAATCTGATGGTGATTTTGATCATGATCGTCTGCCTGACCATTGCAGTTGTCATTATGGGTACCTATACCGGATATCATTTCGGGTTTGAACATAAGAGAAAAGCTTATGTGGGTGGTGCTATTTTACTCTGGATTGCAGGATTTGATGTAGTATTCCGCTACGCAATGATGTAGGACAGGTTTTGAAAAAAGATAATAGGTGAAATACAAATGCGGAGTAGTCTCAGAAGAGGTTGAGAACTACTCCGTTTTGTCTTATAATGAGCATGATCATTTTACAGAAAGAGACAGGACATGAAAATATTTTTAACAGCGATCAACGCAAAATATATCCATTCCAATCTGGCAGTTTACAGTTTAAGAGCCTATGCCAAAGACTATCAGGATCAGATTGTGATTGGTGAGTATACGATTAATAACAGGGTAGATTATATTTTAGAACAGATTTATAAAGCAAAACCGGATGTGCTGTGCTTTTCCTGCTATATCTGGAATATGGATTATGTGGAGGAGCTGATCACAGAGTATCATAAGCTGTGCCCGGAAGTACCAATCTGGGTAGGTGGCCCGGAAGTTTCCTATGAGGTGGAAACTTTTTTAGCGGAACATCCACAAGTGACGGGTGTGATGATCGGAGAGGGTGAGCGCACATTTAAACAACTGTGCAGATATTATGTAAACCGAGCGGGCTCCCTGGAGGAAATCAAGGGAATTGCGTTTCGGGATCAGGACAGTGGGAAAACTGTTTTCACACCGGTGCAGGAACCGATGAATATGTCCGATATTCCGTTTTGCTACGATCACATTGAAAACTTTGAAAACCGCATTATTTACTATGAATCAAGCCGTGGCTGTCCGTTTAACTGCAGTTACTGCCTGTCATCCATAGACAAAAAACTGCGTTTCCGGGATATTGAACTGGTGAAAAAGGAACTGGCATTTTTTATTGAGAAAAAGGTGCCACAGGTGAAGTTTGTAGACCGTACTTTTAACTGCAGACACGATCATGCCATGGAAATCTGGCGATTCGTAAAAGAACACGACAATGGGATTACGAACTTCCATTTCGAGATTTCTGCCGACCTTTTAAATGAGGAGGAACTGGCGCTGATCCATGATATGCGTCCGGGTCTGATCCAGTTGGAGATTGGCGTACAGTCCACGAATGAGACAACCATCCGGGAAATCCACCGGACAATGAAACTGGAACTGTTAAAGGATATTGTTCGAAAAATCCAGAGCGGTGAAAATATCCACGAACATCTCGATCTGATCGCAGGGCTTCCTTATGAGGACTACGCAACTTTTGCAAAATCGTTTGATGAAATTTATGCACTGAAGCCGAACCAGCTGCAGCTTGGATTTTTAAAAGTGTTGAAAGGCTCTTACATGTATGAGCATGCGGCAGAATACGAGATCGTTTATCATGAGAAAACACCGTATGAAGTGATGAAAACGAAGTGGCTTAGTTTTGATGATGTGTTGAAGATCAAACAGGTAGAAGAAATGCTGGAGGTCTATTACAACAGCGGACAGTTTGAAATTACAATGAAAGTGATGGAACCATTGTTTGAAAGTGCCTTTGCAATGTTTCAGGAGTTTGGAGCTTTTTATGAGGAAAAAGGATATTTCGGGATGAGTCATTCAAGAATCCGCAGAGCAGAGATATTACTGGAGTTTATGCGGGAGCAAAAGAGCGAGGATGCGGTACTGCAAATGCTCGAAGAGAGTCTGACATTTGATCTTTACTACCGTGAAAACTGTAAGAGCAGACCGTTCTGGGCACCGTCACCGGCAGAGTTTAAGGAGCAGACGAGATATTACTGTAAAAATGGCGTGAAATCCCATGTGGAACCATTCCATTACCGTTTCCCGGAAAAGAGTAAAAAAGCACTGAATGAAATTCCGACGCGCCTGAAACAACCAGTTTATATGCTGTTTGACTATGAAAACCGTGATCCGTTGGATCATCAGGCGCATGTGACAGAGGTGGCGGCAGCCAGCATGACTGAGGGGCAGAAAATGTCGGAAAGGCGAAGTTATGTTAACTGATTACGTGGTGATCGATCTGGAAATGACAGGGCTGAACGCAAAGACAGACCGTATTCTGGAGGCTGGAGCTGCAAGGGTGCGCGGAAATGTCGTGACGGCTACTTTTTCGGAGATCATCAATCCAAAGCGGGAGTTATCGGAAAAAGTAATTTCATTGACAGGCATTACAAATGAGATGGCTGTGCAGGGAAAAGAGATGGATGCGACGCTTATGGCATTTTTAGATTTTATCGGAGAGGATATTCTGGTGGGACAGAATGTGATTTTTGACTACAGTTTTTTGAAGCAGTGGGCGGTGAATCACAAGCGTACTTTTGAGCGGAATGCAGTAGATACATTAAAACTGGCAAGAAAATTTCTGCCACAGGAACAGAAAAAAGACCTTGCAAGTCTGTGCAGCTATTTTGGGATCGAGCGTGTTCATGCACACCGTGCACTGGATGATGTGATGGAAACGCAGCAGATTTTTGAACAACTGCAAAAAATGTATGAGGCAGGAGCACCGGAGGCGTTTCGACCATATCCGTTGCAATATAAAGTGAAAAAGCAGTCCCCGGCAACGCCGCAGCAGATGAAATATCTGAAGCAGTTTGTGGAATTTCACGGAATCCCAATGCCGGAAATTTATGAGGATGCGTCGCGAAGTGAAATCTCAAGGCTTACCGATCAGCTTATTGCACAATATGGAAAAATGAAAAAAGAACCATCCCTGTAAAATCAGGCATTCTGTAAAGTGTGCAGCTGCTCTAAGATGGCAGATCTCATCATAGAATCAAGTGAAGCTGCCTTATCGATCAGCTCCTGGATTTTTGACGCATTTCCCTGTTCCTTGTAAAGTTCTGCAAGGAGCGTATAATTGGCGCGGATGTCGGAATCAATGGAGATGCCGAATTCCAGAACCGGAACGGCTTCTGCTTTAAATCCGTTTTTGATCAGACAGTCTGCGTAGGCGACAAGATTCCGTAAAAGGGTGGTATAATTCTGGTCATATTCTGACAAAGCAGGAAGATTCGCAGGACCATAGGCAAGCTTTAAGTCCGTATTGCTCTGATGGCTCAGATTTAAAATTTTTTTTGAGGCAAGATTTTTCAGATCGTTTTCGTAATCCGTTAATTCTTCATCATCAGAGATACCTATTGGAAATTTTTCCAAGGGTATGGTAATATAGGGAAGATTGCTGATATCCTTGCGGCGGATCTGGTTCGCCTGATCTTCACGGCTCCAGAAATCTTCCGTCACTTTCTTTTGCTGGGCAGTCGCACGCTTGCGATAATAGGCAGCAACCGAAAGAAAGATAATAAAGAGTCCTAAGAATGGAAATGCCATGTTGTATTGTCCTTTCTTTTGTATAAATTCAAGAATAGAAAGAGGTAGTTCTATGTATAATTTTGGTAAGAAAAAAAATCAAAAATTAATGGCTGCAATTGTGATTATTGTAGTTGCTACAATGCTTATTACAACCGTGCTTGCCGCTTTCATGTAAAATATACTAAAATTCCAGGGGGCAGTCAATCATATTCGTGGTTATGCACCTTGAAAATCAGCCGAATAATGGGGTAAAATGTACGCGTAGGCAAAAGTGAGCATGAATGATAGGGCGAATGCCCGTCAGCCCGAAAATCTGTGATTTGTCGGGCTTGCACTGCGGTGTAAAGAAAAGAGAAAGAGATCAGCTATGAATAATATTTCAAGAAAATGGATGAAATGGATTCCACTGTTTACGCTGGCTGCATTGTGTATCGGTTTTGCAGGAAACAGGGCAGTCACAAAGGCAGAGACAGCAGAGAATCATAAAATTGCAGATGGTGTTTATATCGGAAATGTCTATGTTGGTGGTATGACAGAGCAAGAAGCTGGGGATGCCATCAGTGCATATGCACAGAGCGTGGATGATGCTGTTTTGACACTGAATGCCAATGGAAAAAGTGTGGAAGTGAGTGCACAGGAGCTTGGCATCACATTTCAGAATACCAATGCAGTGCAGGAAGCACTTGCGGTTGGACGAAATGGCAATCTGATCAAACGATATAAAGATAAAAAAGATCTGGAACATGGAAGTAAAGTATTTGAACTTCCGTTAGGATTAAATGAGACAGCAGCAAGGGAAGTATTGACTGCAAAAGCAGAAAAACTGAACAATGAAGCAGTTGACAACGGACTGATCCGTGAGAATGGGCAGTTTCAGTTTATTGAGGGAAGTTCCGGCGTTGAAGTGAATGTGGAAAAATCCCTGATGACAATCGAAGATTACTTAAAAAACAACTGGGATGGCACGGATGCTTCGCTTGACCTTGTGGCAGAGGTTGTGGAGCCGGAAGGCACGAAGGAAGAACTGGCAAAGGTAAAAGATCTGCTTGGCAGTTACACGACCAATTACAGTACCTCATCTGCCGGAAGATGTGCTAATATCAGTGTGGCAGCAGGCAAGATCAATGGAACCGTATTATATCCGGGAGAGGAGTTCTCCGTTGGACAGACGATCGGACCATTGACAGCAGCAGGCGGTTATGAACTTGCAGGTGCCTACGAGAATGGACAGACCGTGCAGTCTTATGGCGGTGGTGTATGTCAGGTGTCAACGACGTTATACAATGCGGTCTTGAGGGCAGAACTTGAGGTGACACAGCGCTCAAACCATTCCATGATCGTAACCTATGTGAAACCATCTATGGATGCGGCAATTGCAGGGGATTACAAAGATTTAAAATTTGTTAATAATCTGGATGCACCGATTTATATCGAGGGGTATACGGTTGGAAAAGACATTTATTTTAACATATACGGACAGGAGACCAGACCTTCCAACCGCAAGGTAACATATGAGAGCGAGGTCGTTTCTGAGGAAGATCCTGGCACACAGTTTGTGGCAACCGGGGATGCGGTCGGTTCTATTTCTACAACTCAGGGCAAACATATGGGATATGTGGCAAGGCTCTGGAAAATCGTGACAGTCGATGGCGTTGAGCAGAGCAGGGATGCGATCAATAAGAGCACTTACAAATCATCTCCTAAGATCGTGAATGTAGGAACTGCATCTGCGGATCCGAATGCAACGGCAGCGGTCAATGCAGCATTGGCAACCGGCGATGAGGCGACCATTTATGCAACGGTAGCCCAGTATAGCGGAGCAGGACAGACACCGGCAGAAACTCCGGCAGAGACACCGGCGGATAGCTCTGCAGAAGCAGCGGCAATTCTTGGAACCGTGGATGAGAGCCAGATTACAGAAAATACAACAACAGAAGGACAGTAGATAAAAGATTATGAAAGTTGGAAAAGTACCGGAGAACGTGCTGAAACGTTCTGTTTTTAAACAAATTCATACGATGAGACCGGAAGTGGTTTTGGGAGCCGGAGTTGGCGAGGACTGTGCAGCAGTGCAGCTTGCGGAGGATGAGACACTTGTGATGTCGACTGATCCGATCACGGGAACAGCGAAGGATATCGGAACGCTTGCAATCCAGATCACGGTGAATGATCTTGCGAGTGCAGGGGCGGAACCAGTCGGAGTACTTCTTACGGTACTTTTGCCAACTTCTGTCTGCGAGCAGGATCTGTGTCTGATGATGAAGCAGGTGGAGGAAGCCTGTGCAAAAGCAAATGTGCAGGTTATGGGCGGACATACTGAGGTTACAAGAGTGGTAAACCAGCCGGTCATCAGTGTCTGTGGCGTTGGAAAAGTGAAAAAAGGACATCTGATCTCCACGGCAGGTGCAAGACCGGGCATGGATATTTTGGTCAGCAAATGGATTGGAATTGAAGGCACTTCCATTATCGCAAAAGAAAAAGAAGAAGAATTAAAAACGCATTTTGCAGTTCCTTTTATCGAGAAAGCAAAAGCGTTGGATGCATATATTTCTGTACAGTCTGAGACCGCAGTCGCCGTGACGTCTGGCGTTAGTGCGATGCATGATGTGACAGAGGGCGGAATTTTCGGAGCTCTGTGGGAAATGGCAGAAGCATCTGGCGTCGGACTGGAAATCGACTTAAAGAAGATACCAATTCGTCAGGAAACAGTAGAGGTTTGTGAATTTTTCGGAGTGAATCCTTATCTTTTGATCTCCAGCGGGTGTATGCTGATGGCGGCACAGGATGGAAATCATCTGGTACGTGAACTGGAAAAAGCAGGGATCAAAGCGACAATCATCGGAAAAGCTACCGCGGGAAATGACCGTGTCCTGCTGAATGAGGATGAACGAAGATTTTTAGAGCCACCAAAGACGGATGAGTTATATAAAGTGATCGGGAGATAATTACTACAAATGTAAAAAATATTTGATCCTATGAAGTAGTGTATGTGGAATGAGAGAAAGGAATTTGTGATTATGCGTGAAAAGATTTTAACTTTTATAGAGAAAAACAGTAGAATTGATTTAAAAGAACTTGCAATTATTTTAGGTGTGGATGAGGCATCTGTTGTCAATGAACTTCAGAAGATGGAAGAGGAACACATTATCTGCGGTTATCATACATTGATTGACTGGGACAAAGCCGGAATTGAAAAAGTAACAGCATTGATCGAGGTTCGTGTTACTCCTCAGCGCGGTATGGGATTTGACAAAGTGGCTGAGCGTATCTACAACTATCCGGAAGTGAATTCTGTATATCTGATCTCCGGAGGATTTGATTTCATGGTAACGATCGAAGGAAAAACACTTCGTGAAGTTTCACAGTTTGTTTCTGATAAGTTATCCCCATTGGATTCTGTTTTAAGCACTAAGACAAACTTTATTTTAAAGAAATATAAAGATCATGGAACCGTTATGGCAGAACAGGCAAAAGACGAAAGGATAGAGATGTAATATGAGGAATCCGTTAAGCAAAACAATCACAACGATCCAGCCATCCGGAATCCGTAAGTTTTTTGATATTGTTCATGAGATGAAAGATGCTATCTCGCTTGGTGTTGGTGAGCCTGATTTTGACACACCATGGCATATCCGTGATGAGGGTATCTATTCGCTGGAAAAGGGAAGAACTTTTTATACTTCCAATGCAGGACTGAAAGAATTAAAAATTGAAATTGATAAATATCTGAAAAGACGTTTTGGTGTATCTTATGACTACAACAATGAGATCATGGTGACCGTAGGAGGCAGTGAGGCAATTGATATTGCGATGCGTGCCATGCTTGATCCGGGAGATGAGGTTCTGATTCCACAGCCGAGTTATGTGTCCTATCTTCCATGCTGTGTGCTTGCCAATGGAACACCGGTGATCATTGAATTAAAAGCGGAAAATCAGTTCCGCCTGACACCGGAAGAATTAGAGGCGGCTATCACACCTAAGACAAAATTATTAGTGCTTCCATTTCCAAACAATCCGACCGGAGCGATTATGGAGAAGGAAGATCTGGAAAAAATAGCCGACATCGTAAAAAAATATGACCTGTTTGTGCTGAGTGATGAAATCTATTCAGAGCTGACTTATACAGGTGATAACCATGTTACCATTGCATCGCTTCCGGGAATGAAAGAGCGTACCATTTTGATCAATGGATTTTCCAAATCCTATGCGATGACCGGATGGAGATTAGGTTATGCATGTGGACCGGAAGTGATCATTAAGCAGATGTTAAAGATCCATCAGTTTGCGATCATGTGTGCACCGACCACGAGCCAGTATGCGGCAGTTGAAGCGCTTCGGAACGGGGATGAGGATGTTGCGAAGATGCGTGAAGAATATAATGGAAGACGCCGTTATCTGATGCACCGCTTTCAGGAAATGGGATTATCCTGTTTTGAACCGTTCGGGGCATTCTATGTTTTTCCATGTATTAAGGAATTTGGCATGACATCGGAAGAATTTGCAACAAAACTGTTGAATTCGCAGAAAGTGGCAGTTGTACCGGGAACCGCATTTGGTGACTGCGGCGAGGGATATCTTCGTATTTCTTATGCATATTCTCTGGAAGATTTAAAGAAGGCATTGGATCGCATGGAGATTTTCATTCAAGAACTGCGTGAGGAGAAAAATTAGTGGCAGAGTTAAATATTGTATTATATGAACCGGAAATACCGGCAAATACAGGAAATATCGGAAGAACCTGTGTTGCGACAGGAACAAAGCTTCATCTGATCGAACCGCTTGGTTTCCGACTGGATGAAAAAGCGTTAAAAAGGGCAGGCATGGATTACTGGAAAGATCTGGATGTTACAACTTATGTAAACTGGGATGATTTCTGTGAAAAAAATCCAAATGCGAAGATTTACATGGCAACCACAAAGGGAAGACATGTGTATTCGGACGTGTCCTATGAACCGGACTGCTTCATCATGTTTGGAAAAGAAAGTGCCGGAATCCCGGAAGAAATTTTAAAAGCGAACCCGGATACCTGTGTACGGATTCCAATGATCGGGGAGACAAGATCGCTGAACCTTTCCAATTCTGTTGCGATTGTTTTGTATGAAGCTCTCAGACAGAATCATTTTGACCATATGAAGTTAGAGGGACAGCTTCATCGATTAAAGTGGGAGGATTAGACGGATGGGAATCATCAAAGCAAAACAGCTCGTTCATGAATATATCCGCCGGGACGAAGAAGGCAATGTGGAATCCATCCAGACAGCATTAGATCATATCGACCTTGATGTGCAGCCGGGGCAGTTTATTGCTATTTTAGGTCATAACGGTTCTGGAAAGTCTACGTTGGCAAAACATATCAATGCGTTACTTGCTCCGACGGAGGGAAGTCTCTGGGTAGACGGAAAAGATGTGACGCAGGAAGAAAATATCCTTCCAGTGCGGAAAACAGCCGGAATGGTATTCCAGAACCCGGATAATCAGATCATAGCCAGCGTGGTAGAAGAAGATGTCGGATTCGGCCCGGAAAATATCGGAGTTCCGACGGATGAAATCTGGCAGAGAGTGGAAGAAAGTTTAAAATCAGTTGGAATGTTACAGTACAGACACCATTCCCCGAACAAACTCTCCGGTGGACAGAAACAGCGTGTGGCGATCGCGGGTGTTATGGCAATGGAACCCAAATGCATCGTGTTAGATGAACCGACTGCCATGCTCGATCCGAATGGACGAAAAGAAGTATTACATGCAGCGCATGAGCTGAACCGGAAAAAAGGCGTGACAATTCTGCTCATCACACATTATATGGAAGAAGTAGTGGATGCAGATTATGTTTATGTCATGGATAAAGGACATGTTGTCATGCAGGGAACACCGCGTGAAATCTTTTCACAGGTGGGAACATTAAAAGAGCACAGGCTGGATGTTCCACAGATCACATTGTTAGCAGATCTGCTACGTCAGTCGGGACTTGACATTCCATTGGGGGTTTTGACCAGAGAAGAACTTGTGGACGCGATTATGAAAATCGCGGGATAGACGTAAGCAGACAGTGTGGAATACCGCAGGGAAAGATTTCCTGAGCGGAAAAGAAATAATGGAGGGTGCCATGTCACTCATTTTAGATAAGATAAATCATGTATACAGCGAGGGAACTGCTTACCAGATTCAGGCGCTTAAGGATGTAAACTTAGAGATCAAGGACGGACAGTTTATCGGTGTGATCGGACATACCGGTTCCGGAAAATCAACTTTGATCCAGCATTTGAACGGTCTGGTGAAGGCAACTTCCGGGACGATTTATTTTAATGGTCAGGATATTTATGACGAGGATTTTGACCTAAGAGAACTTCGAAACCGTGTTGGACTTGTATTTCAGTACCCGGAGCATCAGTTATTTGAGACGACCATTTTTGATGATGTGTGTTTTGGACCGAAAAATCAGGGATTGTCCAAGGAAGAAGCAGGATTGCGTGCATTTGAGGCATTGAGGAGCGTAGGACTGCCGGAGGAACTTTACTATCAGTCGCCGTTTGACCTTTCCGGCGGGCAGAAAAGAAGAGTTGCGATCGCGGGTGTACTTGCAATGAAACCGGAAGTGCTGATCTTAGATGAGCCGACCGCCGGTTTAGATCCGGCAGGAAGAGATGAAATCCTAGATCTCATCGCAAGAATGCATAAGGAAAAAGGAATTACGGTCATCCTTGTTTCCCACAGCATGGAGGATGTTGCAAAATACGTGGAACGTATCATTGTGATGAACCATGGACAGGTGATGTTTGACAATACTCCGTGTGAAGTGTTCAAACATTACAAAGAACTGGAACAGATCGGGCTTGCAGCACCGCAGGTAACCTATCTGATGCATGAACTGAAAGAAAAAGGACTGAATGTAAACACGGAGGCTACAACCGTTGCGGAGGCAAGGGAGAGCTTACTGGAAGTTTTACTTGGAAGGGAACCGAATCACAGGGGTTCCAATCTGGAAGAGGAGAACTTATGTTAAGAGATATTACGTTAGGCCAGTATTATCCGGCAGATTCTGTCATTCATAAACTGGACCCGAGAGTAAAATTATTTGCAACATTAATTTATATTATATCGCTGTTCTGCTTTAAGGGAATTGCTGCGCTGCTTGCAGCTACGGCATTTCTGTTTGCAGTGATCAAAACATCAAAGGTGCCGTTTAAGTTCATGGTAAAAGGATTGAAGGCGATCATGGTGTTAATGCTTATCACAGCATTATTCAACCTGTTCCTGACACCGGGTGAACCGATCGTGCAGTTGTGGATTTTTAAGATTACAGCAGAAGGTGCGCAGAATGCAGTGTTGATGGCAATCCGACTGACATACCTGATTCTGGGAACTTCGATCATGACTTTAACGACAACACCAAATCAGTTGACAGATGGTCTGGAAAAGTCACTCATGCCACTGAGCAAAATCGGTATTCCGGTGCATGCTATCGCTATGATGATGTCTATTGCACTGCGTTTTATCCCGATCCTGATCGAGGAGACGGACAAAATCATGAAAGCACAGATGGCGCGTGGGGCAGATTTTGAGAGTGGAAATCTGATTCATAAAGTAAAAAACATGGTACCGCTTCTTGTACCGCTTTTTGTCTCTGCATTCCGCCGTGCAGACGATCTTGCGATGGCAATGGAAGCGCGCTGCTACAATGGCGGTGAGGGACGTACCAAGATGAAACCGTTGAAATATGTGGCGAGGGATCATAAGGCTTATGCAATCATCTTTGCGTATTTTATCGTGATCTTATTGTGTCGTACATTTTTGCCGTGGCCGATGTAACGTTACTGGATATACGAAAATTATCTGAAGAGGTGTAGATGAAGAAAAGGGAAATTGGATGAAGCGAGTAAAACTGATCGTAGCCTATGATGGAACGAATTACTGCGGGTGGCAGGTACAGCCGAACGGAATCACCATTGAGCAGGTACTAAATGAAAACCTGTCAAAGCTGCTGGGGGAAGAAATCACAGTGACCGGTGCAAGCCGGACGGACTCCGGGGTGCATTCCATGGGAAATGTAGCTATTTTCGATACGGAGACAAGAATGCCGGCAGATAAAATTTCATTTGCATTAAATCAGAGGCTACCGGAGGATATTGTCGTGCAGGATTCGTGCGAAGTTCCGTCCGACTGGCATCCGAGATATCAGGTCAGCCGGAAAACATACGAGTACCGCATTTTAAACCGTACTTTCCGTATGCCGAACCGCAGACTGGACACTTATTTTTATCATCACAAACTGGATGTGGACAAAATGAAGCAGGCGGCATCGTATCTTGTGGGAGAGCATGATTTCAAGAGCTTTTGTGCAGTTGGGGCACAGGTCAAAACAACGACGCGCACGATTTATTCCTGTGAGGTGGAGAAAGACGGGAATGATATTGTTACCATTCGGGTGACCGGAAATGGATTTTTATACAATATGGTACGCATTATCGCAGGAACGCTGATCCGTGTCGGCGGCGGCGAGATGGCGCCGGATGAGATACCACAGATCCTTGGGAAGAAAGACCGCACAGCTGCCGGACCAACGGCTCCGGCGCATGGACTTACGATGATGGGGATTGAGTATGGAGAGTGAAACATACGCTTTACAGGAACAGACGTAAAGTTTGTATATGATCTAAAATCTGTGCAGGAGAGAAAATGTTGACAGGACGGAAAGAATGGTCAGATCCTGTGGATAACTTAAAAAATCGCCCGGAAAAATAGAAATATTTTCTTGACACGCAAGGATTCGTGTAATATAATACATAAGTCTGTGATAGTGAATTAATGTCGAACCAAAAGCCCCGGTGAGACATTTAAACTATAAACAATTTATTTAATGAAGAAGCGATGTGTCCTGGACATTCACATGGTGGAAGCATTTCATAACATTATTTCTAGGAGGAAAATCAATGAAAACTTTTATGGCTAGCCCAGCTACCATTGATAGAAAATGGTACGTAGTTGACGCTGAAGGTATGACATTAGGACGTTTAGCATCTGAAGTTGCTAAAGTATTAAGAGGAAAAAATAAACCAATCTTTACACCACACATCGATACAGGTGATTATGTGATTGTTGTAAATGCAGAGAAAGTTAAAGTTACAGGTAAGAAATTACTTCAGAAAGTATATTACAACCACTCCGATTATGTAGGTGGAATGAAAGAAACTACATTAAAAGAAATGTTAGCAAAACATCCTGAAAGAGTTATTGAGTACGCTGTAAAAGGCATGCTTCCAAAAGGACCTTTAGGAAGACAGATGTACACAAAATTATTTGTATACGCTGGACCTGATCACAAACATGCTGCTCAGAAACCAGAAGTTTTAACATTCTAATTAGGAGGTAAAGGACATTGGCTAATACAAAGAATTACGGAACCGGAAGAAGAAAATCATCTGTTGCCAGAGTATATTTAGTACCAGGTACAGGTAAAATCACAATCAATAAAAGAGATATCGACGAATATTTCGGATTAGATACATTAAAAGTTATCGTTCGTCAGCCATTAGTAGCTACAGAGACATCTGATAAATTTGATGTTTTAGTAAACGTTAAAGGTGGCGGATACACAGGACAGGCAGGAGCAATCAGACATGGTATCTCCCGCGCATTACTTACAGTAGACGGTGATTACAGACCAGTTCTTAAGAAAGCTGGATTCTTAACACGTGATCCACGAATGAAAGAGCGTAAGAAATACGGTCTCAAAGCAGCTCGTCGCGCTCCACAGTTCTCAAAGAGATAATTCAACCGAGAATACAGAAAAGACACAAACCCAGGAAATGCTTATATTTCCTGGGTTTTCTTTATGCCAGAGATTTTTAAGAACACCACAAAAAAGGGTAAAAAATTGACGGTAACTTACACATAACTTACACGTAACTTACACGGAAAAAGCCTATATTTTATTAATTGCGTCTATCAGTTCTTCTATTTCAAAGTGAGTATATACAATTTCAGTTACGCCCTGTCCCTTGTGTCCCACAATCTTTTTTATAACCTTATCCGATACGCCAGCAACCGTTAACATGCTTATGCAAGTATGCCGGGTGTCATGCGGGCGGTGCGACATTCCTAAAGTTTCCATAAGCGGCGACCAATAACTATCATAATAATTTCTGTACTTGAAGTGTTCGCCTTCTGGTGTACTTAAGAGGTATTCACAGTCGTTAAGATTGAACCAGTATTCAAAGAAAGGGTATACTTTTTCGGCTATCGGTACGGTACGGATTCCGGCAGCAGTCTTAGCTTCAATGATTTTAAAACACCTTGCTTCTAAGTCTATGTCCTCTTTCTTTAAATCCAGCAGTTCGCTTATTCTACAGCCGGAATATATCAGCATGAGAATAACAGTATAGTATATATTTGTGTCCTTAACTTTCCAGATACGGTTAACTTCCGTCTTACTGAATGGTTCGCGGTTTAGTGCGTTTGGATTTCCAGCATTTTTAATATTGAGATATTCAACCATATTTCTTTCCTTTGGTATTATTTCATGTATTACAGCGTATTTATACATAAGCCCTAACATAACTTTTAACTTCCTAAGCGTCGGGGTATTCTTCCCGGATTCATCAACAACCATTTGAAGGTGGTCTAATTTAACATCAACGAAGCACATAGAAGCGATTTTATCACAGAGTTTCCAGGAAGCTTTATAGCCCTTTACATTGGAATCGCTGACGGTTGGGAAGTGTTCACTACTCCAACGGTCGTATACATCTTCAAAAGTAACCTTCGCCGCGTTCACGTCGTAGGGGTTGGCATTAAATTCAGCAAGTGCGGTTAACGCTTCTTTCCTGGTAGGATAATAACCGACGATAGTAAAAAGTTGCTTCGCTTTTCCTGTTGCTGGGTTAATTTCCCAGCCTTTTGTTTTCTTGGCTACATACGGGTTACGGCGGTTGCCTGGCTGCTTATACACAGTCCCAAAGCCGTTAGGTAATTTCATAGAATCACAGCCTTTCTTAAAAAAGGGGATAAAAAATAAGCCCCTTTCTAAAATGCTAGGCTTATGGTATAATCAATATGCGTTTTGATCACTATAAGCCCTTGTTTATAGGTATCGCGTGAGCCGTTCCAGGTGGCAGCCTGGGGCGGCTTTTTAAGTGCTTAAGCTGGTGGCAGCCAGCAAAAAGCAAGTATTTATAAGTTTAATAATTCTTTTTTCTTTGTATCAAATTCTTCTTGTGTCAATGCGCCGCAGTCTAACAGTTGCTTATATTTCAATAATTCATCAGCAGCAGAAGCGGAAGGAATGGCGACGGGTTCACTTGCTACCATTGAATCTAATAGGGCAAGAATTTTATTAGCCGCGTCTGTCATGGTGTTATAAATAAAAGCGCCTTTCTTAACTTCTGTAGAGATTAAAGGAATTTCCGTATAACTGTCATAGGGGTGTTTTAAGGAAATCTTTATATACATTTTTTTAATGACTTCCTTTTGCTTGCGCTTCCCGGTAGAACCGCCGATTATTGCGCCCGCACCGCCGAAAATAGCGCCGCCGATAAGTGCGCGCCCTATACTTGCGCCGCCTTTTGTATAACTTTCCCCGTCAACGACTAATTCATAATCTACTATGTTATCAAAGGAATATACAATAGGTATTTTATTATACAATGTGGCAGCAGGAACGGGAATATAAAACCGTTGGTTTACTTTATCCACAAAAAATAGTTTTCCTACAGTGTCCGTAGCCTGGAAAGAATTATATAAAAGCTGATTCTCTTTTACATACTCTATATGTTCTTTAATATCCGTAGTAGTTTTGTTCCCTATATTCCTTATGAAGCCAGGGCTACAAAGGGAAAGACAGGAAGAACATACAACGCCGGAAGAAGCTTTAGCTTTTGTTAAAGCGTTTGTTTTTCCGTTGCATATAATACATGATTCTTTGTTAAACAGTCCCATAAAAACCGCCTTTCTGTAAGTTTAGTACCATAAATCTATCACGCGGAAAGGCTGGTAGATTATGGTAATTATTAAGTTATGGGAAATCCGTACAGCTAAAGGCTTAAAGCTAGAAGCTGTAGCAGCTGTAACAGGTGTAAGCAAATCCACGCTTAACAATATTGAAAACGGGAAAACTTCGCCTACACTGGCTAACCTGGAAAAGATAGCCAAGGGGTTAGGCTGCCGCATTAGCGAACTGTACGAATCGGAATATAAGTAGTATACCATAGTAAAACCTTTGAAGCCCTAGCGCTAAAAATATTTCCAGGATTTTGGAAATGTTTTTAGAATATAAGACAAGCAGAGCAAAATCTTTTATAATGGATAGCACTAAGGAAGGGGGCTTAACTATAATGCGTGAGAAGCTACACAACCTTATAGATACTATCCAGGAAGAAAGATTGTTAAGGAAAATATACTTTTATATCCTGGGGTTGAAGGGTGGACGTAAATAGCGTCTACCCTTCTTTCATTTCTGCAATGATTTTCTTGAGTACGTTCCATTCTTCATTCGTAAGCTTACAAAGAGCCTTAAGAAGATTCTTTTTAAACTTATCTTCGCCGCCGGATATGCGACCTATGTACATATCTAATTCTTCGTCTTCGGACATAGGGTTAAACATATCGCCGTTGCCAGTCTTAAGCCATTCTTCATTAGCGTTGAATTTCAACGAGCAAATACTAATAATTCTATCAGATACTTCTTTACGTCCGTTTTCCACATCCGACAAGTGACCTTGTGAAATTGAAAGCGCAGCGGCAAAATCGCCTTGCTTCAAATTCAAAGCTTTTCTAAGCTGTTTTAATCTTCCGTTCAAAACAATGCCCCCTTTCTATGAAGTGATTTTACTATAGCACAAAAAATATCGCAAAGCAACAAAAATATTTGCGAAAAGTGTTGACAAGCAGTAGCAAAGCGATATATACTTATCGCATAGCAACAGAAAAAACGAAAGGAAGGTAAAGGACAATGCAGCCGGACACTATTAAACGAGCATTACATAGCTTCATTGACAAAATGGACTATCGCTTACAGAGAAAAGTATATTTTTACATTTTAGGACTGAAACAGGGAAAGTAAAGGAGAGTGCAGAAGATGAGAAATTTTACAGAAACCAGAGAAAAGGCAATTAAAAGAACCAGACAGCTTGTATGTTATTTTGCGGAATTTATGTTAGAGGAAGAAGAAAAGGGAGCGAAGCAGCGCGCAGAATTTGAGAAAGCCAAAGCAGAAGGAAAGCCGGTAATTATGGTAAGCTGTGCAGAAAATAACATTAGATGTATGCACAACTGCATGAAAGCGGCAAGCGAAGTAGTGAAATTCCTTAGCGATAAAGAAAACGAAGTAGAGGAATGGCAGTTAGCGGCAATCAACGCAATGTATGAAACCTGTAACACTATGGAAGAAGGACATGTAACTATACCTTTCGACCTTCCGTATGCAATTAAGGGGCTGCTTTTACAGTGGGACGAAAAGGAAAGCACAGCCGGAATAATGATGGAAGCTATGGGAATGAAGTAATAAAGTAAGGGCGGCAGCAGTCGCCCAGCAAGTGCCGTTAGTTCAGTGGTTAGAGCGACCGCCTCATAAGCGGTAAGTCGTGGGTTCAAATCCCACACGGCGCATTAGTGGCAAGGGTGGCTACCTTGCAGCAGAGGAAGCAAGCTAATAGCTGATACTGCATACTGTGAAAAAATAGCAGCGGTTACGCCAGCTATAGAGCGTATGGAAGGATAACAGGTTTTTAAGCAGCTTTTTTAATGAGAAAAAGCGCCTACACGGTAAAACAAGCCGGGAAGGAGCGTGGGAAAATGCCGCCAGACAGAAAAGAAGCCGCCGAAAGACTTCGGCAGCTTGTAAATAGTAATTTTGAAAATGAAATTGCAGTAAATGTAAGCTACGACATTTGCTTATCAAAGACAGACACAAGCTTATTAACAGTAAATAAGTAGCTGCTGCATTTCTGCTTTGTTTCCTGGTCTACTTCAAGTTCGCCCTGGTTAATAAGCTGGACGGCTTGAAGGGAAGCCAGGATAACGCGAAATTCATTAGGCACTATATTCGTGTCGTGTTTAATAAGCTTTTCCCCGGCGGAACAACAGCACTGATAGTTAATAGCTGCCTGGGCTTCTGTTTCTTCGATACCAAGGGACGGAAGGATAGTAAGGGCAAAAGTGATAGCTTCTATATCAGAATTGCTAAAAGAATATGAAATGTGTTTCATGGTAAACCCCCTTAAGTTTTTTTGATAATTATACCACGAAAAAGAACAAAGAAAAAGCGTAATGCAGCCTACCAGCGGGTAGCCAGTCCTAAGCCTGGATAAATGCAGAAGGCGAATACGCAAGAAAGGCGGGATAAATTGAGGGATAACAACATAAAGCCAGCGGAAGCAGCGGACATTTTAGGAGTATCGCCGCAGTTTGTCCGGGTGGCTATGCAGCAAGGGAAGCTAAACATAGGAATAGCTATACAGCTTCCGGGTTCTTCTTCCTGGGCGTATCAGATAAGCGAAAAGCTTTTAGCTGATTACACCGGAAAAGACATTAAGGCAGAAATAGCAGCATTGAGAAGCAAAAGATAAAAGGCTGTGGCAGCAGTCATAAAAGTCCTTGTTTAGAGGTATCAAAGTTTTGAGCGTGAAAGTTTTTATTATTCTGGTAACAGTGGCAGCGGGTGCTATTTTACTGGCGGCAACAGTAATAGCCTGTAAGGTTTTAAGCCTGGTATTAAAGGGCGTGAAGAAAGGAAGGGAGCGCATAAGACGGATAACAAAGAAGCAGCCCGTAGAATAGCTATTAGCAAATTCTATAGAGTGTACAGGCAAGCGCAGAGGGTTAGCAACTTGCGTATGCACAGCCGCTTTAGCTTATACGACGACGGCTTAATAGAAATATGGGAATACCGGGGAGAACAGAAAACCCGTAGTATTTGCAAAATCAAAGAGGAAAGTGAAACGGAATGCTATAAGCGGGCGACGGAAGTGGTAGAAAATTACATAAAAAGTAGGAGTGAAAAACAGTGAAGAAATTTGTAGTAGAAGTAGAAACATTAGGCGGAAGGCAGACCCGGTTAGTTCCGGCGCGAAATGAGAACGAAGCCAGCAGGAACTGTACTACGGCAGAATCTAAGGTTATTTCATGTGTACCGTATACCGGGCAGAAGGTAGGCTTAAGCAGCCAGGAAGAAATAACAGAAAGACTTTTCCGGGGCTGTCTGGCAGCGAATAGAAGGAAGAAAGGGGGCTGTTAATATGACAGCGGCAACGGTTGAGAGAATGGAACACAAAAAGGCAAGAGCCGAAGAAGCTAACTTACTTCTTGAAGGACTGGACGAAGTAACACAGAAAGCACTTTATATCGCTACCAAAATGGTATTAGCAAAAAGAGACACAGAAGAAGGGACGAAGAAAAGTTGATATTAAAGAGAATCGCCAGCAAAAGCGGCGGGGAAACAAAGGAATATTACTGGAAAGAGAAGGAAAAGGAGTAGGAGAGCATGAACAATTTTATTTTACTGTATGGGGAAGTCCTGGACTACCCGCAACAGGCAAGCATAGACAAAAAAGGAACGGAGTACTACAAGTTTAATTTTGCGGTACAGCGCGAAAGCGGAATCATTGATATTTTACCCATTGTGGTAGAGGAAGACACAGCAGCATATAACGCCCTGGCAGACATTGACGAAAAAGGGGAAGTAGTAGGCGCGCAGCTTCTTATTACCGGAGAAATCAGAACCAGGAACATTAAGGACAAGCTGGATATTTCCGTAAGGGCGTTTTCTATCCAGGAAGACGACGATTACAAGGGAATCACGAACCAGGTAGTTGTTACGGGCTTCTTGTGCAAAGAAGTACCCATTAGAGAGACACCGCGCGGGCTGCTGATTGCAGACCTGTTATTAGCGGTACACAGAGAGGACGGAAGCCAGTTAAGCGACTATATCCCGTCTATCATGTGGAACGGCACAGCCACCAGGGCAACGGAAAAACTGCATGTAGGGGACTGTATCGAAGCCGTAGGGCGCTTACAGAGCCGCGAGTATATAAAAGACTTAGGGGACAGGGGAAAAGAGCCTAGAACGTGCTACGAACTGTCAGTAAACCAGTACGAATTACAGAAGAAAAAAGAAACTGCTTAACGGCAGAATACACACACCCGAAGAAAGCCAAAAAAGACAATAAAACAGCCGCTAGACTATCGGGAAATAATCTAGCGGCTTTGCCGTACATATTGTACTTACTCACATAAATAAGTATACCAAAATGTACGGCGGAAGTCAACGAAAAAGCTTATTTTTCAAGGGGTTTCCGCCCCTTTTATGGCTTGATAAAAGTATTAACGATAGGGTGGGTTAATATATGCCGTACATCATAGAGGTAGTGAAGGCTGGAAATACCATAGAGGTATCAAAGTATTATAGCAGCAGATTTAACAAGAAGGGAGTGAAGCGGGGAAAGAGGAAGCAGCTTACAACAGATGAACAGAGAGAAGTAAACAAAAGAGCAGCAGAGAAAAAACTAAGGAGATTGATAAACGAGAACTTCCAGGAAGGGGACACGCACTTAGTATTAGATTATAAGCTTAGTGAACGTCCAGCCGGAAGGAAGGCAATGAGAGCAGACGCGGACGACTTCTTACAGGAAATGCGGAAGCTGTATAAATCCCTGGGGCTGGTATTCAAATACATACACGTTATGGAAATCGGCAAGAAGGGGGCGCTACATCATCACTTAGTTATAAATACACCAGACGAAGTAAGCCAGCGGGCAATAACAAAAGCCTGGAAGGGCAGAGGGCGGACACATTTTAACCCCCTGGACGATTCAGGGAACTACGCTAAGTTAGCGTCGTATCTGATAAAACAAAGCGACGGCATGTTAAAAGACCCGGACGCTTTACAGGGGAAACGCTGGAACAGTTCTAAGAACCTAAGAAAACCGACAATCTTAAGAAAAGAACCGATAAAGGATAAGGGCTGGTACAACAGAATAGCCAGACTGCCTAAGAAGCTGGAAAAATCGTATTGCCTGGACGGCGACAGCGTTAGGGAAGGTATACACGAAAAGACAGGCTACACGTTCTTTACTTATACGTTCGTAAGAATCAATCAGACATGGAAGGAAACGGAATTAGAATGGGAAAAACTTTAGGAATCGACAGAGAGACGGCAAGACGCATTAAGAGAATGAGCCGCCAGGAGTTAGACGGCTACTTATCCAGGGTAACAGACCGAAGTTATAACAATGGCTACGAAGAAGGCTTAGTTAATGGTATCGCCTTAGCGGGACAGGCTTTAGATACGGTATTAAAGAAATACGAAGCCGACGGAGCATTAACAGCTTTAGCGGTAGAAGAAATTACGAAAGCCGTAGGGCAGTACATAGCAGAGACACCAGAGAAGGCAAAGCAGCAGCTTAAGGCAGAGACGGCAATGTCTTAATGCTGGCAGAGAAAATAACGGGAAAGGATAAGGACAATGAGCAGTACTAACGTAGTGTGTGGTATGAAAACCTGTAGAAATTACAGTGATAGCGGCTGTATGAAGAAAGCAATTATATTAAGTGCAAAAGGGAAATGTTCAAGCGTTGAACTGGAAACGGCAGCAGAAGCAGACACCCAGGCAGCCCAGGGAGCAGCGGGAAGGGTGTTAGAGTATGGAGCGTAGAGAAAGCGAAGCCCAGGCACAAGCCGCCGTTTTTGATTGGGCGCGCTGGGAGCAGTCACAAACCCCGGTGCTTAAGGCTATGTATCATGCAGCCAACGAAGGAAAGAGAAGCGTAAGAGCCGGGGCAGACCTAAAGCGCCAGGGCATGAAGCCAGGGGTAAGCGATATATGCTTACCGTATGCAGCAGGCGGCTATAATAACCTGTATGTCGAATTGAAGGTAGGGAGTAACAAAGCAACAGAAGAACAGCTTACCTTTATCGACACAATTAACAGAATCGGCGGAAAGGCTGTTATAGTGTATGGTTCAGACGCTGCTATAGAAGTGATTAAGGCGTATCTGTGCGGAACTATAGAAAACCTGGATATTAAAAGCGATACATACCCGGCAGAAAAGGCAAAACTTACAGACCGGGTAAATGCGAAGCGGTTTATAGGATTTTGCGGGACGGATTGTAGGGCTTGCGATAATATGGGCTGCTTAGGAAGAAAAGAGTAACAAAGGATAAAGCACCTACTTCTTTGGTCGAAGGCAAGGAAAAAAGTATATCACGAAGGTAACTGTAAACAATGCAGCAGCGGCAGCATTTGTTAAAACTGCTGCCGCAGAAAGGACGGTTTAGGAATGTTTGATTTTTTAAAAAGAAAAGAAGAATGTACGGAAATAGTGCAGCAACCGGAAGAAAATCTATTACGCGAATATATAAGCGTGGATAGCGTAAAAGCGCATTTAGTAGATATTCTGGAAGAAAACAGAAAATTAAAAGCACAAATTAAAGATATTACAGAACGTGAAAGAGAAACAGAAACGCAAAATAGAAAAAAACGAGAAATAGCAATAATAGAAGCGGACGAATATAAAAAAAGGGAAGCAGAAGCAAAAAAAGAGGTAAGAGAAAAGGAAAGAGAGATAGACAGATTAAACGACCAGATTGAGAAATTGCGAAAAGAAAGAAATACGCTAATCACAGCGGCGGACATGGCAGAAGATAGATTACGAAAAGAAGAGCAAAGAATGAAAGAAAAAGAAGATTGCAGCGCTTGGTTACGAAGTAAATTAGAAGAATATGGAAATTGGGAAAGGGTAACGAAGACAGAACTAATAGGAATTATCAGAACTGCAATAGAGAAATAAGGAAGGGGTAAGCGTATGAGGACAGCAGCAATAGTTAATTTGAAAGGCGGAGTAGGAAAAAGCACGACAGCTATAAACCTGGCTTTGATTATGGCGACAGTCTATAAATACCGGGTTTTGCTGGTGGATAACGATATACAGGCGAACGTAAGTAAGTTCTTCGGGGTACATAGTTATGATTATAAGAGTATGGAAAACGTCTTACGCGATACAGATACAATGGCAGAAGACGTAATACGCAGCAGTGGACGCGTAGGGCTTGACATTATCCCGGCTAATATGAATATGGACGCGGCAGCAGTAGACCTTATGTTAGACCAGGAAGCGAACCAGATTGTAAGATTGAAGGACGTATTAGACCAGGTAGAAGACCAGTACGACTATTGCTTTATTGACTGCCCGCCTGGTGTCGGAATCAATGTACTTAACGCCCTGGCGGCAGCAGAAGATGTTATTATACCGATTAAGGTGGATAAGGACGCCTTAGACGGCATGGAAGAATTGACAGAGGTTATAGAGGAAATCAGACCGTATAACCCGGGCTTGTCCATGGTTAAATGCCTGGTTACTATGTTTACGAACGACATAAGCGTAGTGAAGGGCGAAGAAGCCTTACAGAAAAGCGAGTACAGCACCTTTAATACACATATCTGTTACAGTAAGAAGGTCGTAGACTGGACGTATGAGAAGCAAAAGAGCCTTATAGAGACAACACCCAGGAGCGCGGCGACAAGGGACTATAAGAGCCTGGCAGCAGAATATATAAGATTGACAAGAAAGGAAGGGTAAATAATGGGTAGATTAGGAGTAGGCGACAGACTGAACCAGAACAGCCGCCAGGGCATTATATTTACAGAGGAATACCGGAAGATAAAGTTAGACCCGCGTACACTGATTCCAAGCGAACATAATAAGTATTCCCAGGACGATATAGAGGAATTAGCGGATAATATGTTACTGGTGGGGCAGCTACAGGAAGTGATAGTAGGACGGGTAGCGGGACAGGACAGAATTATAGTAGGACATAGGAGAACGGCGGCAGCAGTCCTTAATATTGAACGCGGACACGACAGCTTTAAGCTGATTGACTGCAAAATAAAAGAAATGTCCGAAGCTATGTTTATGCTTACACTGCATAGCGCGAATATCTTTAGCAGACGCTTAAGCGATTGGGAATTAACGGAAGGCGTAGCAGAGTTTAAGAAGTATCTGATAGCGGCGAAGAAATCCGAGGAAGTGCAGATAAAGGGGAAAATGCGTGATTACATAGCAAGCGCTGTAGGCATAGCGACCGGAAAAGCGGCACAAATAGAAAAAATTAATAATAATTTGTGCGAGGAAGGAAAGGAAGCCTTTAAGAATGGAAAAATGAATTTTACAACGGCTTATGAAACTTCCAGGTTGCCAGAGGAAAAACAGAAGGAAGTAATAGAATCCGGGGGAATGTTGAGCAGCGAAGTTAAGGAAATGGTAGAGGAAGAAAAGAAGAAAAAAGAACCGACACCAGCAGCCGTAAAGAAATTCTACGAAGCACACGCGAAGCGGTACGACGGGGACAGAAGTAAGCTTAAGGAAGCATGTATAGAACACCTGGGAAGAAGCCACGCGGGCGGAAATAGCGACGGCGTAGATTATGATTGTAGTATAAGGGGCGTAAGGCTTGACGGGGCAGAGGAAATAACCTGGACGCGTTATGTACGGTTGGTTAATGAGTTATACCCGGTATCGGATAAAGAACCGGAAAAACAAGTAGATATGCAGCAGGATTTAGACGACTACCCGGAAGTAACAGGCGGGCGTAGTATAAAGACCGATACAGCACATTTTAAAATTGACGGTGTATTAAATCCAGATTATACGCCCAGAGGGCTTCCGTATAGCTGCTATATTACCGCTATCCTTCATTCCGGGGCGTTTAGTAAGGACTTCATAGAATCCTACAAAGGCAGCAGAGGAATTAACGCCCTGTTAAATATCATTGAGAACTACAGAAAGAAGCTTTGCTATGAAGACGGTAAGTATGCACCAGGGAAGACAAGCTTTAACTTTAAACATGAAGGCGAAGGCTATACGGTGTACTTCGATAACCGGGGCTTCCACCTGGAAAGAGACGATAGGCAGTATACAGACTATCTTAGGGACTATGATTTAATGGAACTGCTGGAAGCTATGTTAGAAGCCGGATATTTTGGAGTAGTGGAAACACTGAAAAACACAATTAAGAAAACGTCTAAAAAGGTGTCAGAATCTGACACTACGAAAGAACCGAAAAGCCAGGAAAAACAAGGGCTTGCGGGTGCAATGAATGAACCGGAAACGGGAGCAGATGAAGACCAGGCGGCAGCAGATGACGAAGCGGTAGATATGCCGGAAGCTACAGCAATTCTTACAGCGGATTTATTCAACTTAAGGGAATACATAAGCGAAGACGATTTTTACAATTTACAGGAAATCGTTATTAACTGTGAACTGGCAGCAAGAAAGGGCGGAGAGAATGAAAACAACAGAAGTTAAAAGCTTTGCAGATGTAGACACAAGCGAATTAAAGCAGCCTATTATATGCGTATTCAATCGCCCGGATGATTACCCGGACAAATGCGTAGCCCGGTTATTTGAAGGGACAGCGCCGACGAATATTATTATAACCAGGAATACCGTAGAGGAAATCCGGGAAGATATTACAAAGCGCTTCCCGGCTATGCTGCCTTTTGGAAGGAATAGAGAAGACCACAAAAGCGTAGTAGAATCGTGGATTTAGGAGCGTGACAAAATGGAAATTAGAAAAGGTCAGAAGGTGCGGGTAACATGCACCGAAGCCAGGCTTAAGGAAGTGGGAGTAAAGCAGAAGCATATTAAGCATATCCTGGGGAAGATTGGAACGGTTAAGGAAGTGCGTAATATCCCGGATATGGAAATACTGGCGTACTTCGTACACTTCCCCTATGTGAATCTGAAAGCAGCGCCAGGAAACAAAAAACCATATTATGTACTGCTGGAAGATATGATAGAGCCGATAAGTCTTACAGTGGTAGAAAGAAAGGGGAAGTAATGACAGAAGTACCGAAAGAATGGAATGGAACGCCGGAAGAATGGAACGCAGTAGTAGAAGCGTTCGGACGCATAGCGAAAGCAATACAGAAAGCGGGAAGACAGATTGTAAACAGTTTCCTACGGCAGCAGTCCATAAGAGACAGAAAGAAACAATTAGAACGAAGCCAGAAGCGGCAGCAGTTGACAGCAGCAAATACGGACAAGTCTAATAACTGGCGGCGATTGCATGGACTTTGTACCAGAAGAAAGTATAAAAAACATGCAAAAAAGAATTGACTTATAGTACTAAATATGGTACTATAATATCAGAAAGGAGATAAACCAAGTGCCAAGCGTAGAAAAGATAATTGAAAAAATGAAAAGACAGCCGAACGGCATACGCCCCGAAGAAGCTGACAAAGTACTAAGGGCTTACGGCTACGAAGGAGTAAGACAGAAAGGAAGCCACAAACAGTACTTGAACAAAGAGACAGGCGACCTTACCACAATCAAACAGGAAAGCCCATTAAAGAAGGCGTACATAGTAGACATACTTAACAGGATAGGGGAGTAAATCCCCTAACCTGGATATAATATAAAAGAGTAATAGAAAGGAGTAGGACATAATGGAAGTAAAGGATTATATGAAGCTGCCTTATACAAGAATCGTAAATGAAATGAACGACGAAAGCGGGCATTATTTTTACGGCAGAATCTTAGAACTGGACGGCTGCCAGAGTACGGGCGATACCCTGGAAGAATTATACGAGAATCTTAACGAAGCTATGGAAGGATATTTAGAGGTTAAGTTAGAAAATAACTTACCTATCCCGCTGCCGGAAAGAACAGAGAACTATAGCGGGAAGTTTAATGTACGACTTCCGAAATCATTACACCAGCGGTTAGCAATCCAGGCAGAGGAAGAAGGAGTAAGCCTTAATCAGTTGGTATTATATAAGCTGGCACTGTAACATATATAGGCTATCGGCTACGGCTGATAGCCTTTTTTCCTACCCTAAAACTCTTAAAAGTATATGGGTAAATCAAATAAAAGCGGTTGAAACTATAAAAACTTTATGGTAATATTAAGGAACAAACACAAGAAGAATTAGACAGAGGTAACGACCCCTTTGTCTGGTTCTTCTTTTTTGTTTGTCCTAAACCTCCGGCGCTGCATGAAATCCAGGGCAGCGCTGATAGAAAGAAGGGCGGCACATGATAAAGAAGTTATGCAGTTATCCAGGCTGCCACAAGGTAGTAGAAGCTGGGGTTAAGTACTGTGATAAGCACAGGGAGACAGACCGGAAGAAGTACAGAGAATATAAGCAGCGTCGCATGAAGGACGAACAGGAAGCCAGGCGGCAGCAGTTTTATAATAGCAAAGCCTGGGAGCGATTCAGAGCCGCACAGGCAGCGGCACAGTTAGGTATAGATATTTACGAATACTACACAACCGGAAGAATCATAGACGCGGAGAACTACCACCACATACAAGAGATAACGGAAGCCTGGGCTAGAAGGCTGGACGCGGCGAACGTGATAGGATTAAGCGAAGCGAACCATAGGCGCATACATAAGGAGTATGACCGCAGCTACAAGGCAAAGAAGAAAATGCAAAAGATTTTATACGAAATGTTAGAACGGTTCTATAGGGAGTTCGTTCTGACAGGGGGGATATAAAAACTTAAAAATATATTTTCAAAGTCCCGAGTTCAACTTTGCTTGAAAAAAAACGGCAATTTTTACTATAGGGGGGAGTGCATGAGGTGGAAGCATGGCAAAAGAAGAAAATGAAAAAGAAAAAAATAAGCCTAAACCATGCCCGAAGTGGTTAAATGATACCGCTAAAAAGGAATGGCGCAGAGTAGCCAAGATTTTAGCGGAAGAAGGAAAAGATTTTACAGACAAAGACTTAAAGGCACTGGAAGCCTATTGTATCAATTATGCAAAGTGGCAACGGTGCGAACAGATTATAGACGAAAAGGGCTACAGTATGCTTGTTGGGGACAACGGCTACGAGCAGCAACGACCAGAAGTAAGCATAGCAAACAAAGCGCAAACAGAATTAAGGGCATGGGCTAAGGAATTGGGGTTAACCCCAGCGGCGCGGCAGCGGATGAAGGAAGCCGGGAACGCTTCGGAGAGCGGCATAGACCCGGAATTAGACGGAATGGTAGCGCATGATTAAAAAGGAACTGCTATTAGCTTCCTGGTTGGAAAAGTTACAAAAGAAGTGGGACAACGAAGAATATTATTACGACGTTGAAGAGGCAACGAAAGTATTTAAGTTCGTGTCGAAGTTGACTAATGACAGGGGCGCAAGCCGGCAATTTGAATTACTAGAATTTCAGTTTGAGATTATAACCGAAATTCTTTGCGTAAAGAGAAGAAGCGACGGCAAGCGCAAACATAGAGAAGCACATATAAACATACCGCGAAAAAATGGTAAATCATTCTTAGCGGCAATCATTGTAGTGTATTTGTTCTTCTGTCAGCGGCATATCTTCGGCGCGCTTTTTATTTTAACAGCAAATACGACGAAACAGGCGGGGGAATTATACGCAACTGTAGAACATTTCATAAAGACAAATAAGACCTTAAGGCGGTACTGCAAGATAACGAGCAGTACAAAAACCATTGTACGGAAGGACAACGGTAATAAACTTATGGTACTGTCTTCTGACGCGGATAATGCGGACAGTTTTAACGACTATGTGGCAGTCCTGGACGAGATACACCAGGCAAAAAACGACGAAATGTACGGAAAGCTTAGAACTGGACAAGGTGCATGGGATGAACCGTTAATAATGACAATTACGACAGCTTCCAGCGGGGAAGACCCAGCAAACCCGGAAATGCAGCTTTACACAATGGCGAAAAAGATAGAAGCCGGAGAGGTAAACGACCCTAGCTTTTATTACCGGATATATGAAGCGGACAAAGACTGTAACGTAGAGGACGAAGCCCAGTGGTATAAATCAAACCCAGCATTAGGAGTATTTAGGAAACTGGAAGACCTGGCGAACTATGCAAAGCGCATTAGGCTAATGCCACTACAGGAAAACATGTTTAGAAGAATGTTCCTAAACCAGCATGTAGCATTAGACCATGAAAAAGGCGCTATCAATATGGATTTATGGGACACATGCACGAAAAAGGTAGATACAGAAGACTTAAAAGGCTGGAAGTGCTGGGGCGGGCTGGATTTATCCAGCAAGAACGATATTACGGGCTTTGTCCTGGTATTCTACGAAGAAACTACGGGGCGCTTTATAGTCGTTCCGTATCTGTACACACCGAAAGAAACCGTAGCATACAGACAGCATAAGGATAATAACCCTTATGAATACTGGATAAAGAAAGGCGATTTAATAGCGCTTGACGGAAAATACATAAACTTCGATAGGTTTTTAGACCATGCTACGGAACTGGACGAAACGTACAGGATAGAACAAATAGGCTTCGACCAGTGGGGAAGCCAGACGATTATTAACAGGCTGGAAGACCGCTGGGAAGTAATACCGTTAGGACAGGGAACGAAGACCATGACACAGGTTATAAATGATTTTGAAAACCTGTTAGTAGATGAAAGAATCATCATAGCAGAAAATGAGTGCTTCCGGTTCATGGCTAAGAACTGTATAGCGGTTTACGACGAAATGTTAGGCGTGAAGTACAGTAAGAAGAAATCGAAATTTAAGATAGACGGCATTATAGCTATGCTGATGGGCTTGCTATTGTGTATCGAAGAAAACGGTATTGAACATTATAACCCGGTTGAATACCTGGACGCTATGTAAAGAAGGTAGAAAATGCTTAAGAGAATAAAACAGATAAAAAATAAAAGGTTAATAGTCGCAGACGCGCTATTAGTGGCAGCCCTGGTTATTGCTTTTGCGGTAACGTATGACATAAGCAAACACGCGGGGTTATATCTACTAAGCGGCGAAATGCTGGTAGCGGCGGTTATGCTGGTTAGGAGTGGTAAGAAGTAATGTTTTTAGATTTTTTGGAAAAGAGGGAAGAAACGACCGATAGCATAACGCTTACGGATGAAGAAAAGATATTCCTAAAGATATTCGGGATAGATTCAGAGCAGCCAGCGGCAGCTATGAGGGAAGCGACGTACTTTACATGTATTAAGCAGTTATCGGAAGCGGTAGCAAAAACGCCGCTTTACCTGGTGCAAGACACAGAAAACGGAATAAGAAGGGCAACAGAAGAAAGACTAAACGAACTGTTAAGCCTTCGCCCTAACCCATACATGACAGCTATTGACATGTGGAAGGCGGTAGAAGCCACCAGGCAGCACGAAGGTATTAGCGCGATTGCGAAGCAGTACGGAAGAAACGGAGAAATAGAAGCACTGTACCCGTGTACGGTGGAAGGAATCACGGTAGACGACGCGGGGTTATTAAAATCGAAGCTTAGGCACAAGGCTTTAGTAGATTACAGGATTGTAGGCAGCAGCTTTACAGATTCCGGCTTTTACGAAGACTTGCTTATATTCAAGGGCTTTACAATGGACGGAATCAACACAAAACCGATTAGGGAAATTGTGAAAGGCACGATAGAAGGGCAGATAAAGGCGCAGAATTACCTTAATACGCTGTACGATAACGGGCTTACTAATAAGCTGGTAGTACAGCTTACGTCTGACATTAAGGACGAAAAAGAGTTAAGGAAGACACAAGAGAAATTCGGGCGGCTTTACAGCAAAGGAAAACGTATTTTTACAGTTCCGGCGGGCTTTAGTGTGCAGCCTATCAATTTGTCACTGGCGGACGCGCAGTACGAACAGATTAGAAGAATGTCTATAAGCCAGATAGCGGCGCTTTTTGGTATCAAAATGCACCAGCTTAACGACCTTAAGGACACTAATAATAATTCCCTGGAACAGCAGCAATTAAGCTTTTTAATTGACACACTGTTAATACTGTTTGAATCCATAGAACAGGAAACTACATGGAGCGCATTAACAAAAGAGAAACGGGACAAGGGCTACAAAGTGCGTTTTAATACGAATGTGATTTTGAGGACTTCGGCAGAAACACAGCAAAAGATACTTTGTGCTTATGTTTCTAATGGAATCTACACCCCAAACGAAGCAAGGTTAGAACTACAGCGCCAGAAGCTGGCAGATGGGGATGAACTAATAGTAAATGCCGGAGTTTTGAAGCTAAAAGACATAGGCAAAAAAGAAGAAGGGAGCGGGAGCAATGCCAACGAATAGAGGAACGGAAGGAGAAAGCCCGGAAATTCGTAATTACTGCCGGAAGTGCCAGGGAATCGCCCTGGAAGTAAGAGCGGCAGCAGAGGGAGAAGACAGCCGGACAATCGGCGGATATGCAGTTAAATACAATACCCCTGTTTTGATAGTAGACCGCTGGGGCGACAAATATTTAGAGGAAATCGCGGCGGGCTGCTTCGACGAAAGCTTAAATAGCTGTAAAGAAGCGGGGAAAGAGATAAAAGCCTTATGGAATCACGATACAAGCAGACCGTTAGGAAGCACAAAAACCGATACTTTACGCTTCAATACGGCAGATACCACAGGGTTAGCGTATGACATTGATTTACCTAATAATACCTGGGGAAATGACGTAAAAGAGAGCGTACAGCGCGGGGATGTAGACGGCAGCAGCTTCGGCTTTATCTGCCAGGAAGACAGGTGGAGCAAAGTAGTACATGAAGGCGAAGAAATTTACAAAAGAAGTGTAGTAAAGGCAGTGCTGCTGGAAGTAAGCCCTTGCACCTTCCCGGCTTATGACAGTTCAGAAATTAGCTGTAGAAGCTTTGAGAAGGTAAAAGAAGAAGCAAAAGAAGAAAAGAGATTAGAAAAATTAAAAATGGAAGCCCGGCTTATGCAGCTTAGGGAAGAAAACGAAAAGGAGTTTTAAGAAATGACAGTACAGGAAATCAGAGAGTTAATCGGAAAGAAAACAGAGGAGATTAACGGCTACCTGGAAAGCCGCGACGCGGATAAGGCAGAAGCGGCGTTAGAGGAAAAAAGAAGATTACAGAGATTGCTTGCTGTAAGAGAAGCAGAAGACGACGAGGAAAAAGAGGAATTAAGAGGGCAGAAGCACAAGAAAGAAGAAAAGCGTACAGCTTCCGCGGTAAGTGAGTTAAGAGCAGCCGTTAAATTTGCACTTAAAGGCAACGAAGCACTTACAGAAGAAGAAAGAGCCGCCGTTACTATCGACAATAACGCCGCGATCCTTCCGGAACAGTTTGTAAATGACATCCAGGTATTGCGCGAGGGATTCCCGAGCCTTAAGGAAAATTGCCACATTGTACATGTAACTTCAAACCATGGAAAAATGCCTTTTGCAAAGATTGGCGGCAAAAAGCTTACTAAGTACAAATCTGGAACAAAATTAACCGGAGAAGCAGCGAATACAGAGGATATTAACTACAATATCGAGAACTACGGTGCGTTAGTTCCGATTGCAAACGACTTACAGGAAGACGAAGCCGTTAATATCGTCCAGGATGTTATTAAGCCGGATTTTGCGGAAGCGGGCGTTAACAGCGAAAACGACGAGATTTTACAGATTGTCGAAGCAAACGCGGTAGACAAATCTACAGGTGTTACTGACTGGCGCGGGGTTAAAAAGGTAATCGACGGCGTATTACCGACACTTCGCGCAAAGACTGTAGTTATCACAAACCTTGCAGGTTATGTATATTTGCAGTCCCAGGAAGATAAGAACGGTAGAAACCTGGATTTAGTAAAGACCGTAAACGGTAAAGACTACTTCCAGAACCGCCAGCTTATCACTTTGAGCGACGAAGCGGTAACAGCAAGCGCGACCGGAAAGGTAGTATTTTATGTGGTTAACCTGTATGCACTGGTTAAGTTCTTTGAAAGAAAGGGCTACACAGTGTCTACAGATAAGTCTGTATTCTTTGAATCTGATGAAACAGCGCTTAAGGTACAGGAACGCTTTGACTGTGAGAAGTTGGACGACAGGGCAGACTTCAAGGTAGAATTTACCCCGGCTGCCTAATGCGTCCCGGAAGGGGTAGGAAATGGCAGCAGAATTATTAACGCTTGAACAGGCGAAGAATTATTTAAGGGTAAGCTACGACGAAGACGACGAGGAAATAAGCGGGCTTATTTTGACAGCCGAAGCCTATATAGATGGTTGCGTAGGCACTGGATATAAGGACAAGGCGAACTATGAAAACGACGAAGAATACGAAAAAGGGCGGAGAATCGCCGCCCTTCTTCTAAAGAAAATCGTAAGCGATATGTACGAAGTGCGTTCTACTACGGTAGGAAGTAACACAAAAACCGATAATATCACAAAAACCATATTAGACAAGCTGGCGAATGTGGGGGCGTGATTATGTATTTAGTAATTCAAAAACGTAAAAAGACAGTAGAAAAAGGAAGACCAGTGGAAACCTGGGAAGACTATCATAAGTGCTGGTGTGATGTAAAGAGCCTGTACGGAAAAGAGTTATATAGCGCCCTGGAAGCAAAATTAGAAAACGTAGTGAATTTTGAAACCAGGTTTTGCTTAAAACTGGAAGCCTTAAATACAAAGGAATACCGGGTTAAATGGGGCGAAAGGGTGTTTAACATTATCGCGGCAGACTACGGAAAGTATAACCGTAGGAAAATCGTGATAAAGGCACAGGAAATAGTATGAGTTTTGATATTTCAATGGAGTTTTTAGGACTGAATGAAATGCAGAAGGAAATAGAAAGACTTTCTACAGAATCAGAACTAAAGGCACTAAACAAGAAAATCATAAAACGGGCTGGCGAAATCGGCTTACAGGAAGCGGAAGGGCAGATACGGAAGAAAGCGTACAGCAGTAACCCCATGAAATCCGGCAGAAAAGGCAGCAGAACCGGGCAACATGCGGCGGACAATGTGCCGAAGAAGGGAACGACGCAAAGCGGGAACTACGGCGAACTGGTGGGCTGGGACAGGGGCGATACTTCCCCGTTCTTTTATATGAAATTCCATGAATGGGGTACGACCATGCACAAGCCTAAACATTTTATGTTAGACGCAGCCAGACCGACATACCAGGCACTAAAGGAAATTGCAGAAGAAGAATACGAAAAGACATTAAAGGAAAAGCTGGGGGAATAAGCATGGCACTTTTGAGCGAAGAAGAAAAGGAGCAGCTTAATAAAGTTCTGGCGAAATACCCCAACAGTGAAGACCTGGACTTAACCGAGTTTATAGCGGAAGTGATAGGGATAACAGGGGTACACACGGAAGAAGGCTGGTATAACCAGGATATAAACGATACACACATAACATTTTATTTTATGAGTGATGAAGATATAGATTTCAGCGAAGACACAAACGAAAACGAAGAATATTACATACAGGTTGATATATGGAGTAAAGAAGACTGCTTTAAGCTGAAAAAGAAGGTTAAGAAGCTACTGAAAAAGGCGGGCTTTACCTATTTTACAGGAAACGACCAGTACGAAGTAGAAACAGGAATCTACCATAAAGCAGCGCGCTTTTACTTTTCTATGAATGTGGAAGGAGAAAATTAAAACATGGCAACAGTAAAGGAAAATAAAGAAACCATTACCAGAAGCCGCCTAGTAGGCTTAAAGGATATTTGCGTAGCAGCAGTCACAACGAACGACGAAGACGTATACGCAGCGGACGTACCCGTAAGGCTTGCTAAGGCAATCGCAGCAACAGTAAAAGATACCTTTAGCGTCGAGTATACCTACAGCGACGACGAGGTAGAAGACACCGTAGAGACATACGAAAAAACAGAAATTGAATTAGAGGTCAACAGATTAACGCCGGGAGACTATGCGTTACTGTTTGATACTCTTTATAAATACGGCTTCCTGGCAAAAGCGGAAGGGGATAAGGCAAAAGAAGTAGCGTTAGGCTTCCGGGCAAAACAGGGGAACGGCAAGTACGAATTTAGCTGGTATTATTGCGGAAAAGCGGAACACCCGGACGTTACATACGAAACGGTTAAGGACAAAAAGACAGCCCAAACAATTAAGATTACCTTCACTTTCTACGCCAGAAAGAAAGAAGATACTATAGAGGGAGAAAAAAAGAAGCTTTACGCCCTTATCGTGGACGAAAGTAACTTACTGGAAGAACACACGACAGCAAAAGAAGCTATCGCTGCATGGTTTAGCGAAGTCCAGGAGTATAAGGAAGTGCCGAAAGCGGAAAGCGAAACAGGACACTAATAAAATGAGAGGGTGTCAGAATCTGACACCCTTTACAGAAAGGGTTATATTATGAAAATCAGCTTAAACGGTAAGGAATACGAAAGCGGAAAAATCACAAGAGAAAAATATAGAAAATTTGCGGAAGTATACGAAATCCTGTTAGGAAAAGAGAAGGAAGCGCAGACCTTTAGCGACGACGACTTAGATAGCATGATAGAAGCTATTGTACTGGTGTTTGGGAATCAGTTCACTTTTGAGGAAGCAGACGACGGCTTAGACGAAATCAGCAGCATTATTCTTAATTTCTCACTTATCAACGCGGAAATTATGAACAATACCAACATCCAGGCAGAGGAAACCGCAAAGACCTTAAAGACAAATATTATTACCGTAGGCGGTAAAGAGTACGAAAGCGGAAAAATCGGGCGAAAGAAATACCGGGCGTTTAGGGAAGTATACGACGACCTGGTAACACCGGAAAAGCAGACATACACAGACGACGACTTAGACCGCATGGTAAAAGCGATTGTAGAAATCTATGATAATCAGTTTACTTTTGAGGAAGCAAACGCGGAACTTGCGGACGTATCACAGATTATTTTTAACTTTGCGCTTATCAATGCGAACATTATTAAGCGTTTGGCAGAACAGGCGAAAGACGCAAAAAAAAATTTGAGTTCACAAGCTTAATTGATACCTGTATCAAATGCGGCGGGAAACTTAAGCATTTCTACAGTATCACGACATACGCTTACAGGCGGTACATACAGCTTATGGAGTTGATAAGCAAAACCGAAGACGAAAACGACTTATTATACCTGTATTCTGCTGTTATCAGAGTAGTGTTTAATGACAGGATAGAGGAAGAAGAAATAGAACAACTGGACGTAGCAGAAGTTATTAGTACATTTAAGGCGGTAGCTGAAATCGTGGACGCTTCCGTAAATGAAAAGATACGGAACATAAGCGACCTTTTGAACGGCAGCCAGCAAGTAGAAGACCAGGGTAGCGCCTTCGACGAATACGACCGGGAAAATGGTTATATCGAGGAACATTCCCAGGAAGAAATATGGGAAACGTACAGAAACGCCCTGGATAATATTTTACAGATATGTATTAAGAATATGCGAAACAGTTATAAGGACTGTTTGGAATCGGACTTAAGCGACCTTTTAGACTACGTTGTATTTCAAGTCGAATATGACAGAGAAACGCAAGCGAAGGAGTAAGTTATATAAATGGCTGGTGCTAGTCTACGAATAGGGGCTAATACAAGCGAGTTTACCAGTCAAATGAAGTCAATGCTTACGCAAATGAAGCTTGTAACCAGCGAATACAAAGTAGAAGCGGCACAGGCGAAGGCGTTAGGCAGCCAGACCGATTTACTTAAGGCTAAACAGACGGAGTTAACGGCTAAGATAAAGCTACAGACGGACGCTATTAAGCTTCAACAGACAAATCTTACGGCACAGAAGCAGAAGCTTACAGAATTACAGGCAACAGAGCAGAAGTTAAAAGAGAAGGTAGCGGAACTTACCGCAGCATACAAGGAAAGCGTTAAGGAGACAGGTAAAGACAGCGAAGAAAGTAAAAAATTAAAGGCACAGCTAGACGAAACGAAAGAAGCACATGCAAAGGCTGAAAACGCAGTTAAGAAACAGGAAGACGCGATAGCAAAAAATACTATTAAAGTCAATGAATCGCGGGTAGCCTTAGCAGACCAACAAACAGAACTAAAACGAACCGAAGAAGAATTAAACAGCACAGGTAAGAAATGGACGGTTTTCGGACAGGAAATAACAGCAGCCGGAAACAACATGGACGAAACCGGGAAGAAAACGGTAAGCCTGGGCGATATTATAAAAGCTAATTTAATATCCAGCGCTATCATAAATGGCGTTAAAGCCCTGGCTAATGGCTTAAAGACACTTGCGACGGCAGCAGTTGGCGTAGGTTCGGATTTTGAAAGCGGAATGACCCTGGTAGCGGCTACTATGGGAATCACGACAGAGGAAATAGCAGCCGGAAGCGAAGAATTTGACAAATTGCAGAAAGCGGCGAAGGAAGCGGGAGCAACTACGCAGTTTTCGGCAACACAGGCAGCAGAAGCACTTAACTATATGGCGCTTGCCGGATATGACGCGGACAAGTCCATAGAGACGTTACCGACAGTCCTTAACCTTGCAGCAGCCGGGGGAATGGATTTAGCGACAGCTTCCGATATGGTTACGGATAGCATGAGCGCACTAGGGGACGCAGCCGGGACTACGGAAGGCTTCGTTGACAAAATGGCGAAGACTTCGCAGAAAAGTAATACAAACGTACAGCAGTTAGGCGAAGCGATTCTAACGGTAGGCGGAACTGCTAAGAACCTGGCGGGCGGCGTGGTCGAAATGAATACCGTATTAGGTATTTTCGCAGATAACGGCGTAAAGGGAGCAGAAGGCGGAACGGCGTTACGAAATGTAATTCTAAGCCTTACAGCGCCTACAGATAAAGCTAAAAAGCAAATGGAAGCGCTGGGCTTACAGGTATTCGACGCAAACGAGAACATGCGCCCGTTAAATGAAACCTTTAACGACCTTAACGGAATCCTGGGAACAATGACCCAGGGAAAACAGACAGAAGTACTTAATAGTATCTTCAATAAAGTAGACCTTAAGAGCGTAAACGCTTTGCTGGCAAACAGCGGGGAGCGCTTCGACGAGTTAAGCGGCTATATTTCAGACTGTGACGGTGCAGCGGCAGATATGGCGGCTACAATGAACGACAATTTACAGGGAAAAGTTACGATACTGAAAAGCGGGCTAGAAGGCTTAGGAATCGCAGCTTATGAGAAATTCAAAACACCACTTACGAACGCGGTAGAAAATATAACGGAAGTTATCGGGCAGCTACAGACCGATTTAACGGACGGCAGCTTAAGCGGAGCATTAGAGAAGATAGCTACAGGCTTCGGAAATATGGTAGAAAAAGCAAGCGAAATTGTAGCGGCTATTCTGCCTACACTTCTGGAAGGACTGGGCTGGATTGCAGATAACGGCGAAACGATAGTAAGTGTATTAGCTGGAATCGGCGCGGGCTTTGCGGTTTTCAAGGTGGCGACACTGATAAATACCGTAATTACAGCTATGCAAGGATTTAAGGCAGCCGTGGCGGCAGCGCAAGTAGTACAGGCGTTAATGAATGTAACCATGGCGGCAAATCCGATTATTTTAGTCGTAACCCTTATAGCGGTTCTGGTGGCTGCTATCGTTGGATTTATCGCAACAAATGAGGACGCGCGGGCAGCGCTTGTAAATGTTTGGGAAGCTATCAAGACTGCTATAGGAACAGTAGTAGAAAAAATCGTAACATTTTTTACAGAGACGATACCAAACGCATTTAATAAAGTTATCAACTTTGTAAAAAGTAATAATTGGCAAGGGCTTTTGCTGCTTCTTGTAAATCCGTTCGCGGGAGCGTTTAAACTTCTGTACGATAATTGCGAAGGATTTAGAAACATTATTAACAACCTGGTAGAGCAGATAAAAAGTGCGTTTAATGGCGTGGTTAATTTTTTAAAAGAATTACCTAGCAAAATCTGGAACGCTATTATAAGCACTGTAGACGCTATACGCGAGTGGGCGTTAGGGCTTAGAACAGCAGCAGAAGAAGGAATAACCCAGCTTGTAACGAATGTCGTTACGTTCTTTTCAGAATTGCCGAACAAAATCGCTTACGTTATCGGTTTTTGTTTAGGCTATATTATAAAATTCGGAATTGATTTATACACCTGGGCTACGACGAAAATACCGGAATTTGTAAACAGTGTCGTAATATTCATGCAGCAGTTACCGGGCGAAATCTGGAACGCTATTATAAGCACAGTACAGAAAGTTGCGACCTGGGGCGAGAATATGAAGACCCAGGCGGTAACAAAAACGACCCAGCTTATAACAAATGTGGTTAGCTTCATGCAGCAGTTACCGGACAAAATCTGGAACGCTATTATAAGTGCGGTACAGAAAGTAACGACCTGGGGCGAACAAATGAGAAGCCAGGCGGTAACGGCAGCAACAAACTTACTGAATCAGACAATTACTACATTGTCGCAGTTGCCGGGTAAGGTCTGGAACGCTATTGTAGGCGCTGTACAGCAAGTCGTAAACTGGGGAACACAGTTAGCGGCAAAAGGAACGGAAGCAGCTAAGGGGCTGTATAACGCTGTGGTAAACGGTGTAAGCAGCTTGCCTAGCAAAATGGCGGAGATAGGAAGTAATATTGTTTCGGGAATCTGGAACGGAATAAGCAGCGGCTGGGACTGGCTGACCGGAAAGGTTAAGAGCCTGGCAAAAAGCTTATTAGACGGAGCAAAGGACGCTTTAGGTATTCATTCGCCGTCAAGATTGTTTAGGGATTTAGTAGGTAAGATGATACCGCAAGGTATCGGGGTAGGTATTACGGCAGAAATGCCAACGCTACAGAGTGACTTGAAAGAAGAATTACAGGGCATGACAACTAAGGTAGCGGCAGAGGTTAACCCGGTAACGGCGGTAAAGAATACGGCTAAAATTTCTACTATCGGCGGAGAGGTAAGCACAAAGCAAATTGCAAAGGATAGGGATATTACAGTTATTGTATATACCACAAATACAACGACCTTAGATAAGAAAGTGATTGCTAAGGAAGTGAAGAAAGAAGTAGTTAAGGGAATCACGAAAGACCAGAACGACAAGGATAAGACGAAAGGGGCGGCATAATGCGGGCAACATTCCATATTTTCTATAATGGCGAATCATGCAAGGATGTAGGGTTAAGCGTAGTAAGCCGCCCTACTATCCCTGTACCGGAACGGGAATACGACACCATAAAGGTAGAAGGACGTGACGGAGAATTACATAGGGATAAGAAAACGTACAAAGATATAGAAATACCGATAGAATTTAACTTTGTATCAAAAACGCCGGACGTATGGGCGCAGGATTTAAGGAAAGTCAAAAAGTGGCTGTACAGCGGGAAAGATAAAAGGCTGATATTTAGCGACGACCCGGAGTATTACTATAAAGTCAAAAAGGCAGTAATGGGAGATACAGAAAGAACGGCGAAGCGCAAGGGAAAATTTGAAATTGTTTTCACATGTGAAAGCTATATGTATCGGGTAGACGGACAGGACGAAAAAGAAATAGGGGAATATTTATATAACCCCTATATGGAATCACAGCCAGTATATAAGATATACGGCAACGGAGAAATAACCCTGGAAGTAAACGGAAACCAGGTAACAGCAGAAGTGACGGAGCAGCTAAACATAGACACGAAGTTAGAAATATGCTACAACGCAGCGAATGAGATTAGCAACGCGGCACTTACCGGGAAGTACGAAGGGCTTTACTTGAAAGAAGGGGATAATAATTTTAAATACACAGAGGGCTTTAAGGTGGTGTTAGTCCCTAACTGGCGGGAATTATGATAGAAGTATATAAAAGCACTAATACAAGTTATCAAAAGAACGGAGATATAACACTTACGCCCTTAGAATGTGTATTTGAATGGGGGTTAGACGGAATCTGTCAGATAGAACTAACCCACGAATACGACGACCTGGGGCGCTGGGAATACCTGGTTAATGACAATGTTATAGCAGCACCTACACCGTATTCAGATAAGCAGCTATTTAGAATATACAAAAGAGAAAAGAGCGACGACGAAGTAACAGTATATGCAAGGCATATATATTACGACAATTTAGGTAACTATCTGGTTGATGTGCGCCCGACGAACAAAAACGGACAACAGGCACTTGATATTATATTTAGCGGTACGAAGTTTAAACCCCATAGCGATATAACGACGGAAAATACGGCTTATTATGTCAGAAAGAACATAGTAGAAGCAATCGCGGGCGACGACGAAAACAGCTTTATAAATCGCTGGGGCGGGGAACAACTGTACGATAATTACGATATTTATATCATGCGGCAGATAGGAAACGATAAAGGCGTTAGGGCAGAGTTCGGGCATAATCTGGAAGCAATCGAAGAAAGCGTAAGCGACGAAGATATAGTAACTAGAATTATTCCGGTAGCTTATAACGGGTACGTCCTGGAAGGGGCGAAACCGTGGGTAGACAGTCCCAAAATAGGGAACTATGCAGAGATAAAAGGCGCAGTAATAAATTTTGATGAAATTAAGCTACAGCAAGATTGCAGTGAAGGCGAAACGGGCTACGCTGATTTAACGGCGTTAAGGGCGGCACTTATAAAAGCTTGTAACGAGGAATATAAAAAGGGAATCGACGAACCTACAGTTAATTACACGGTTAATATGGTGGAATTAGCAAATACGGTAGAATATGAAGAATATAAGCAGCTGGAAAGCGTAGAAGTAGGCGATACGATAACTTGTAGGCACAAAGGAATAAAGATAGAGGTAAAGGCGCGCTGTATTCGTGTTAAATGGAACTGCATAACAAAAGAAAACGAGGAAGTAGAGTTAGGGAACTTCTTAGAAAACTATTTTGATAAGACAAGCAGCAGCATACAGCGGGCGACGGCTTCTATAGAAGGGGCAAATAGCCAGGCTTTAGCAGCGAAGGAAGTAGCGGAAAAGGCAGCGAAAGAAGCAGCCAGCGCCCAGACGGCAGCAGAAACAGCCCAGGGAAAAGCGGAAACGGCAGCCAGGACAGCCAGTACGAAGGCACAGGAAGCCCAGACGGCGGCGGAAGTGGCAAGTAACCAGGTATCTTTAGCGGCAGACCAGGCGACAGCGGCTAAGGAATACGCGGCGGCAGCAGAAGCGGCAAAGACTGGAAGCGAAAAGGAAAAGACAGCAGCCGGAGAATATGCAGCCCAGGCAGAAAGTAAGGCGAAGGAAGCCCAGGGAGCAGCCGGAGTAGCAACAGCACAGGCAACGGCAGCGGGAGAACATGCAGACGCGGCAGCTAAAGAAGCCCAGGCAGCAGCCAACGCCCAAGCGGCAGCAGAAACAGCCCAGGGGAAAGCGGAAACAGCAGCGGGGACAGCCAGCCAGGAAGCCCAGGTAGCTACAGCAGCAAAGACAGCAGCCGCCACAGCCCAGGGAAAGGCAGAGACGGCAGCCAGTACGGCGACAAAACAGGCACAGGCAGCAGCCAGAGCAAAGACGGCAGCAGAAAGCGCCCAGGGGAAAGCAGAAGCAGCCGAAGGTAAAGCTACAACAGCCCGAACGGCGGCAGAAACAGCCCAGGGAAAAGCCGAGACAGCTAGGGGAGCGGCGGAAGCAGCCCAGACAGCGGCAGAGAACGCTAAGGCAGCAGCCGCCACAGCCCAAGGAAAAGCAGAGACGGCAGCTAGTACGGCGGCAAAACAGGCACAGGCAGCAGCCAGAGCAAAGACGGCAGCAGAGACAGCCAAGGGAAAAGCAGAAACGGCAGCCAGGACAGCCAGTACGAAGGCACAGGAAGCCCAGACAGCGGCGGAAACGGCAGCAGCCGGGGGCGAAAATGCACAACACTATTACGAATTAACTAAGGAACTATACGACAATGCAAGCATACAGGCGGGACAAAGTAGCGAAGCCTGGTTAGACTTGTCTTATGTAAATAATTGCTATTTGAGCGAGTAAGGACGGTGCAAAGTGGTAGTAGGAAGGCTAGTATTTGACTTCGCCCGTCACAGCGTAGAAAAGACTATAAGGGTTAAACAGTTTGATAGTGAAACGCGAAACCTGTTAGTAGTGCTGCTGAATGACGGCGAACCTTACGAAATGCCGGAAGGGGCAATAGTAAGGATTGAGTGTAGGAAGTCCGACGGGGAAGAAATCTTAAACGATTGTACTTACGTCGAAAATCTGATAACAGCAGAGATTACCGAACAAATGACAGCCGCCGCCGGATATGCAGAGTGCGCTATAAGCGTCTACGAAAAGGAAAGCTATATAGCTTCCTGGACTTTTAATATAAAGGTAGATACGGCGGTAATCGTAGGCGATAAGATAGCCAGTACGATAGAGTACAAGGCAATCATAAACGCATTACAAGAAGTGGAAAAATCAAAAGATACCGTAGAAGAAGCGACTATTTTAGCTGCTACAGCTATGAAAACGGCAAACGATACTATAGGAATCGCAAACCAGGTTAAGGAAGAAGCGACGGCAGCGGCAGCAGCCAGCAAGGAAGCCGTAAAGGTAGCGACGGCAGCAGCAGAACAGGCGCAGAATTACAAAGGACTAATAGAGGACATTTATAACAATATTGATAAGCTTAACGATTTTGCGGAAGAAGCGTGGTTAGATAAATCATACTTAGGAAGCGGGTATTTAAGCGAAACAACGGAATAAGGAAGGCGGGAGATTATGCGGAATATGCCTAAAGTAATCGGAACAGGGAAAGACATTTATAACCTGTTAGGAATGGTACAGGCTGGCACACTGGAAGCAGCAGAGTTAAGGGAAGTGATTAACGGAATTGAAGAAGAAAAGTATATCTTTGTTCCGGTAGTCGAAATTTCAGAGGACAAAAGATACATTACTACTAACTATCTGGCAGAAGCGGAAAAGGGTGCTAAGGTATTGTGTGAAGGCAAGGAATACACAATTAAAAGCGTAGAGCATGTAGCGGTTGAGCAGCAGAGTCAGAAAGAAGACACGGGAGAAGCAAAAGAGGAAAAGAAGACGGTAATAGGAGTTAACGCCGACCTGGAAACAACAGAAGAAAAAGTAGGGGTAGAAAGCCCGGTAAATATCTTAGACACTTTGGGAATTACCCAGGGAGAATTAGACAGTATCAAAGGAGTGTTAGCAAGATATGAGTAGATTTTTAAGTAATGATTTTATTAACAAAGACCCGCGGGCAAAACTTACGGTTGCGAAAATGGCAAATATTGGCGACCTGGTAACACCTTCGGCGGAATATTTAACCGCTTCCGGGCTTACGTCACTTACGGTAACGGCTGGGTGCGTGGTTACGGTCGGAAGTACAGGAGTATTCAAAACGGACGCTACAGTACTTAGTACCGGAAACCTGGACGCTGGTAGTGCGTTTGTGGTGGGAAAAGATTACTATGTTTATATTTGCGACCCTGGTAGCGAAGACCTGGACGAAGTATACAAAATCAGCCTTAATAGCACATACCCAGACGGCTACAATGCAGAGACAAGCCGTAAAATCGGCGGCTTCCATTATGGAAGAGTAAGACAGGTAAGCAGTAAGCTTATTCCTATCAATACTGCCGGAGCGGAGAAAGGCAGCGGCTGGGAATCTAATGTAGCGTCCGGTATCGTTCCGCGTTCTGTATGGACGTTAAAGCACCGCCCGAAATGCAGCCCGGAAGGCATGGTATACGCTGGCGGCGGCTTGTGGGTGGATATTTACTTAGCGTCTAGCAATGGAGTAGGCGGCGTGAAATCAGCGTACAATGCAACACCGCTTACAGGAACGGAAGGACATAACAGCTATGACTTTATCGACCTGGGCTTAAAATCCGGTAAGCGCTTGTTATCTTATTCGGAATGGCAGCAAGCAGCATACGGCAGCCCACAGGGAGCAGACGGCAATAATACGAACGCCTGGGCGGCTACAACGAATACCGCAAGAACCACGACAGGTAAAGTAGTTAATGCTGTATCTGCTATCGGTTGCGTAGATTGCGTAGGTAATGTGTGGGAATGGCTGGACGAATTAAGCTACAGATACGACGGTACACAGTCCTGGAGTTGGAAGGACGTATTAGGCACTGGAAACGGACAGGCATACACAGAAGGAACTTACGGACTTGTTCGCCTTCTCGCGGGTGGCGACTGGCACTACGGCGTTCTCGCTGGCTGCCGCGCTGTCAGCTGTCTCAATTCCCCTTGGAGTGTCAACGCTTACTTTGGCGCGCGCTTCGGCTGTGACAGTCTGTAATCTGTTTTGTGCGGGCGGAAGCCCGCACACGCGGTAAAAATTTAAGGCAAATTTCCAGGATATAGGAAACAATGAGGAACGGCGACACAAAACAAAATAGCTGTGATATAATCGCGAATCAGAGAAAGGGCGATTATATGAAAAGCAATTTAGAGATACAAGAAAAGCTGTACGATTTTATAAAGTACATATACCCGGTGCTAAGACAATATCCGAAAAGTGAAAAGTTTTCGCTACAGAAAGATACTAAAAATTGTATCATGGATATTTTACGGTACATCATTAGAGCCGGGAAAAGCACGACGAAGAAAAAGCTTTTATACGACGCGGATGTAGAATTAGTGATTTTACGGTATTATATCAGAATCGCCTACGACCAGGAGTACATAAGCGGGCATACATACGGAGTAGCCGCGAAGAAATTAACGGAAATAGGAAAAATGTTAGGCGGCTTCATTAAATCAGTACAAAATTAAGAATATGGGCTATACGTTGCTTCGCCTTCTCGCGGGTGGCAACTGGAACAACGGCGTTATCGCTGGCTGCCGCGCTGTCAACTGTAACAATTACCCTTGGAATGTCAACGCTAACATTGGCGCGCGCTTCGGCTGTGACTTATGAACTTTTCAGACTTAGCAAGCTACGGCTTACTAGCAAGGACTATTTACATATAGTCAGAACGTATAGCCCGTCCTGGGACTACCAGGCAAACATAAAAAAGGACGCTTCCGGTTAGTAGCGAGAGCGAAGGGCGGAAGCGGAAACGGCAGAAGATGAAACGAAGTAACATAGGAATAAAGGATATAGCGACCTTTGAAAATGCAGAAGACGCATACAGGAAGGCGCGAAAGTGCAAAAGATACCGGGAAGAAGTGCTAAGGTTCACGGATAACCTGGAAGAAGAATTATACGACCTGGTGGCAGACATGGAAGCTGGAACATACCGACAAGGGGAAGCCCGGCGCTTTGTAGTGTATGAACCGAAGAAGCGGGACATATACGCGCTACCATTTAGGGACAGAGTAGCACAGCACATGATAAACAATAAAATAGAACCGATTGTAGAAAGACGGTTTTATTATCATAGCTACGCATGTAGAACGGATAAGGGTATGCACAAAGCGGCAGATTACGCCCAGGAGTGCATAAGAAACCTATCCTTTGAAGGAAAACAGGTTTATATATTAAAAGCGGATATACACAAATATTTCAATAGTGTAGACCACGAAGTACTAAAGCAAATATTAAGCGGGATTTTCAAAGACAAAGACCTATTAAATCTGCTTTACTACATTATCGACAGCTACGGGGAAGACGGGCGCGGGCTTCCGGTGGGAAACTTATTAAGCCAGCTTTTCGCAAACCTGGTATTAAATGAATTAGACAACTTCGTAAAACATGAATTGAAGGAAGATAAGTATACACGCTACATGGATGATTTTGCAATAGTTAGCAATAGCTGGGAACACCTGGTAGAAGTGTTACAAAAGATAGACGCATTTTTAGGCGAGCGGCTTAAGCTTACATTAAATCCGAAAACGCAGATAATCAACGCTAAGAATGGCTTTGATTTTTGCGGGTATCGTATTTACAAAGATTACCGGAAGATAAGGAAGCGCAGCCCTAAGCATATAAGGGCAGTTATCAAAGCCTACAGAAGCGGAAAAATAACAAAAGAAAAATTGCTTATGAAATATGCAAGCTGGGAAGGACACGCGAAACACGCGGACACTTACAGGCTACGAATGAAGATTAAAGGGCAAATAGAAGCAGAAATTAAGAAAAAGGAGTTAATAGGAAATGGCAGTATTACGCCGGATAATTAACAGAATCAGAAGCCAGAGGGAAGAAGACGAAGTACAGGCTACGAACGTAGCACGTTATGACCTGGACGTAGTAGAGGTACAGAGCAGCATAATAGCAGACCTGGTAGAAGTAAATAGGCTGTTGCTGGAAGAATTAGAGAACTATAGGAGCATGGAAGACGAAGATAAGCAGTTACTAATGATGATAGAAGACATAAAAGAAGGTCGCGAAGACCTGGAACGGATGTTAGAGCCGTAGGAAGGAGTTAGTAAGGCTTGAGTAGTGAATTTTGGGTAGGCTTACTTATTCAGTTAGTTGTGTACGGGGTGTCTATCGGCGCGATATACGGGACAATTAAGACCAGACTTAATTATATCGAAGCGAAATTAGACAAGCACAACAACGTAGTAGAAAGGGTGTACAAATTAGAAAAAGACCAGGCGGTACTTGATGAAAAACAGGAAGTGGCAAACCACAGAATTAAAGACCTGGAAGGCTTAAGCGCACAGTGAGAGCAAAGAAGTGGGAATTTAAGAAAAAGGTAGTTTTAAGCACTGGTTCAATATTTGTATGCACTTGCATAGTAGCCCTTATATTTTCATGGAACGAAAAGCCTACAGAAGTATTTACTTACATAATTCCGACAGCCGGGGGCGTGTTCGGCGCTGCTGTAATATGGTATCTGAAAGCGGTACAGCTTGAAAATGGTATAAAAATACAGCTAGGTATGATAAAAAAACTTATCGACCTGGGCGAAGAAAATCCGGCGGAAGAAATCAAAGAAAGAACCATACAAAAGATGAAGGATAAAACAGAAGCACTTATAGACGAAGCGTTAGAGCCAACGGAAATACAGAACTTTTAGAGGTGCGAAGTATGGAGATTTTGAAATTGATTCTTGAAAACTGGTTAATTTTCGTAATTGTGGTTGTTTTACTGGGGCTTACCGTATATGCGGTATTGCGTTTTTTGAAACTCACACCACAGCAGCAGTTAGATAAAATTAGAATCGCGCTGCTGTACATGGTTACGGAAGCGGAAAAGGAGTTAAAGAGAAAGACCGGACAGGTAAAAAGGGCTATGGTATGGGACTGGCTTGTAGAAAGATTCCCGATTATTACCCTGTTTATTACGGAAGAAAAATACGACGAACTGTTAGAAGAAGCATTAGAAAAGTTTAAGAAAATGCTGGAATCAAACAGCAGCTTATACGACTATGTGTATAATACGGTTACGGTTTCGGATGAAGATACAGAAGACGACATTTTAAGAAAAATCACAGAGGGAGCATAAGAAACATGAAGATTTTACTTATTAGCGGACACGGAGCGGGCGACCCTGGCACTGTATCACAGTTCGGAAAAGAAGCAGACGAGACTATCTACATGGTCGAGGAAATTAAGAAGACTTTGAGTGCATACGCCCAGGTGGATTTATACCCGACGGAAAGAAACGCATACAAAGACGCAAAAGCCGGAAAACTGGCGGTTGACTTCGGAAACTATGGTTATGTGTTGGAAGTACATTTTAATTCCGGGGCAGCAGACCTTAAAGGAAACGGACGGACGACAGGTACGGAGATTTTTGTAACTACAGCGGAAAAGACGGTAGGGGTAGAAACAAAAATAGTACAGAGTATCGCAGCACTGGGCTTTAAGAGCCGCGGAGTTAAAAGAACGAATTTTACAGTAATCTACAGAGCGAAAGCGGCGGGCGTATCGTCTGCACTGCTGGAAGTATGCTTTATTGATGATAAGGACGATATGAGCGTATACGCAGCAAAGAAAGCGCAGATTGCAGCAGCCGTAGCTAATGCTATCGCGGTACAGTTCGGCTTAAAGAAGGGAAACCAGGCAGCACCAGTAGCGAAGGAAATTAAAGCCGGAAGCATTGTTACAATTAAAAGCGGCGCGGTATATGGTGGCTTATCTTCTACCAGAGGTAAGGCAGTACCAGCGGCACAGATTGGCGACAAAAAGCACACGGTAGAAAAGGTACAGACAAATAAAGGAGTAAAGGAAGCAAAGCTTAAGGAAATTAACAGCTGGGTAGCTGTGGCAAGCTTAACAGCAGTATAAGGGGGCTTCAATATGAATACAGAACAGAAAAACTTTATTAAAACAGTGGGCGCGCTTGCGTCCGCTGATATGAAGAAAAGCGGAGTGCTGGCAAGTTTGACAATCGCCCAGGCTATCACGGAAACGGGCTGGGGAGTGTCCGGGCTTGCTACGGTAGGTAAAGCACTTTTCGGGATTAAGGCTACAAAGTCCTGGAAAGGTAAGGTATATTGCAAAGACACAAAAGAATGTTACGACGGGGTAAACCTGGTAGAAGTAAAAAATGCGGTCTTCCGCGCTTATGATAGCTGGGAAGAATCTGTTACAGACCACAGCGCTTTTCTGAAAGCGAATAAGAGGTATAAAGAAGTAATCGGGGAAACCGATTATAAGAAGGCTTGCTATGCTATTAAGGCTGCCGGATATGCGACAGACTCGGACTATGCGGAAAAGCTTATTAAGATTATCGAACAGTATAACCTTACAGAGTTTGACGGAACAACAGAGAAGAAGGAAAACCAGGCAGCGGGAGCAGCCGGGGCAGACGATAAAAAGTACTACAGGGTACAGGCTGGGGCTTACCGGAGAAAGGAAGGCGCTAACCTTATGGCAGAGCAGATTAAGAAGACCGGACACACGGACGTATTCGTAAGACTGCTTAACGGACTTTACAAAGTCCAGGTAGGCGCTTACACTGAAAAGAAAAATGCGGAAGCCACAGTAAAAAGGTTAAAGGCTGCTGGTATTGTTTGCTTTATTACATACGCATAAAAGAAGCTAAGGAAGGCAGCAGTTACGAAAGGTAATTTGCACGTAACTTACAAACGAGCCTAGAAAGCCCTATTTTCAAGGCTGGGAGTTATCAAAGAGATAATTCAACCGAATATCGAAAAAGAGCAAATTTCCCCGAAAGCATCGAGTTTTCGGGGATTTCTTTATATTATACAAATGAGGTTTATGAATGTCCTTGTAATTTTGCAATAAGAGCATCCTTGAGGACTTTTGAATAATTGATGCCAAGATTTTCGCATGCAGTATTGAGCCATGCAGGAATACTCAAATATTAGAATGGATAGGTTTGAAAAAGTGTATTGAGAAGAAATATCATTATAGCAAAACAAAATTGACGAATACCCTACATGGGTATATATTGAAGATGTTTTCAGAAATCCATTTTTATTAAAATATGTTTCCACAATGGATTTCGTAATTGCAAATCAGGAAAAGGTGAATGCTATGATAAAAACAACATTAAAAATCGACGGCATGATGTGCGGTATGTGTGAGTCCCATATGAACGATCTGATCCGCAAAAATTTTCAGGTAAAAAAGGTAACATCCTCTGCGAAAGACGGAGAGACAGTGATTATCAGTGATAATGAGATCGATATTCCGTGGGCAAAAAAAGAGATCAAAGAGATTGGTTACGAACTCGTTTCCCACAAGAGTGAACCATATGAGAAAAAAGGATTTTTCCATTTTGGAAAATAATAAGAATATATGGAAGAATCAGGAAAAATGCGCAGGTGTTGTCAGGACATCTGCGCATTGTGACATTACGAAAGTTATGCTACAATGAGCGGGGGAAAATAAAAAAAGGAAAGAGAAATTTATGATAAAAGCAGAAAAATTATCGTATTCCTTCCCGCAGAAGGACTTATATAACAAAATATCATTTACGTTGGAAGATGATGTGCACTGCGCATTTATCGGAACAAATGGAACCGGAAAAAGTACGTTGGTGGATATGATCCTGCACCCGGACAATTACTTATATGATGGCAGACTGATCGTGGATGTTCCGGGCAGAATCGGTTATGTCAGTCAGTTTTATTCTCTGGACGAGGAAAAAGAGGTTACGGTTTTTGACTATCTGAGTGAGGAGTTCGTGCGTCTGCAAAATGAGATTAACACAATCTGCGATGAGATGGCGACAGCAGATGAGCTGGACGAACTGATGGATCGTTATCAGAACGTCATGGATCAGTTTCAGGCGATCGATGGGGACTTTTATGAGAGCAATATCCGTAAACAGTTAAAAATTGCAAATCTGAAAGACTATGAAAATCACCTTTTGACAAACCTCAGCGGAGGAGAATTTAAGCTGATCCAGGTGATCCGCGAGATGATGATCAGTCCGAAATTTATCATCATGGACGAGCCGGATGTGTTCCTTGATTTTGAACATTTGAATGCACTGAAAAACCTGATCAATTCCCACAAGGGAACTTTGCTAGTCATCACACATAACCGTTATCTTTTGAATCACTGTTTCAACAAAATTCTTCATTTGGAGAATGCAGAGCTTCAGGAGTTTGATGGCACATATGTGGATTACAATTTTGCATTGTTGGAGATGAAAATCGAGCAGCAGGAACTTGCGGCAGCAGATATGGAAGAGATCGAGCGCAATCGCAAAATTGTGGAACGTCTGCGGAATGAGGCGACAAAGGTGGACAGTGCGACAAAGGGAAGAAGTCTAAAAGCGAGAGTCTCTCTGTTGGAGCGTCTCGAAGCGCGGAAAACAAAATCACCGTTTGTGGATATCAGGCAGCCTCAGATTGAACTGCACACCAGTGTAAAATCATCGGATGATGTGCAGCGAGATGTTTCTGGACAGACAGATACGGATGTGACCATCAGTGAAGAAAGAACGGAACAGAATCATGAAAAAGCGATTCTGGAAGTGGAAAATTACAGTATTGCATTCGACCGGCAAATTATGAAGGAAGTGACCTTCTCCATGGAGGCTGGCGGGAAAGTGGCAATCGTCGGACCAAACGGAACCGGAAAGACAACCATTTTGCGTGATATTTATAAAAACAATAATCCAGCCATTAAGCTTGCCCCAGACCTTAAAATTGCCTATCTTTCCCAGATGCATGGGGAAGTTTTTAACGAGAAAGAGACGGTTTTGAAAAACTTTGAGGATGCAGGTTTTGAGACAGAAGCGGAGATTGTCCGTTATTTAAAAACTTACGGATTTGAAGAAGAGTTAGTTTATAACAAAGTAGAGAATTTATCCGGCGGAGAAAAAAATCTGCTTCAGCTTGCAAAAATCTCCCGGATGGATGCGGACTTTCTTCTTTTGGATGAGCCGACAAGCCACCTTGATACCTATTCCCAGCTTGCATTGGAACAGGCAATTGAAAAATATGAGGGTGCTGTATTGATGGTATCACATGATTTCTATACAGTTGCAAACTGTATGGATTATGTGCTTTTTGTGGAGGAGAAGAAACTACGCAAAATGAGCATCCGTAAATTCCGCAAAATGATTTATGCCGACCATTTTGATAAAAATTATCTGGAACTGGAGCAGAAGAAAAAAGAATTGGAAAACCGGATTTCATTTGCATTGCAGGCGGGAAAATTCGAGGAGGCTGGAAAATACTGTGATGACCTCGAGCAGATTATCAATCAGATGTAAAGCAGAAATGGCATAAAATGACGGTGGTATTTCAGAATATCCTTTACAGCTAATAAAAAAGAAAGTGTGAAGGTGTTGAGACAAAGGAGGTTGCAGATTTTCTGATCGAAGCGGGCTGTAATGAATTGCAGGGTTACTACTATTACAAGCCTATGCCGATGGAAACCTTTGAGGAGGTTTTGTAGTGCGGTTCATAACGTTGACCGGGCATGTATAAGTGTTCTTTCACAAGTCATTCGTAACGTAAATGAAAAGAAAAATCGTACAGACAAATATGATTTCCTTCGTGAGCCATGGAGATGGGATTCTAAAAATTTCGTGAAGCTTTTGCTTCACAAAATTTTTGCTCAGAAGTCCATCGGAATGCCCGGCGAACAGGAATACCATATTTGTCTGTATGATTTTTCTTTTTCATCAACACTTATAAAGACTTGCGGGAGGACGCTTATATCTGCCCTTCACAACCTAAGAAAGCACCACAAAATCTGCTACTCCACGGTAAGTTAAACTCCGGCTATAGGATTCACCTATAGCTGATTCTAGATAAAATGAATTATGTTAAAAAGCAAAATTCTGCTATGATGTATATATCCAATAAGACCTACAGAAACAGTAGGAAATTATAATAACCAGTCACAGAAGATAGCAATATATTACAAATAGAAGAAACCGGAGGTACAGCATGGCAGAAAGAAATCTTGACTTTGACAAAATTACAGACAGAAGAAATACAAACTGCTTAAAATATGATTTTGCAGTGAAAAGAGGTATGCCGGAAGATGTGCTGCCACTCTGGGTTGCAGACATGGATTTTCAGACATCTTCTTATGTACAGGATGCACTGATCAAACAGGCACAGCATGGGATTTTTGGATACAGTGATGGACAGGAATCTTATTTTGAAGCTGTGAAAGGATGGCTGAAGAAACATCATGACTGGGAAGTACAGGAAAAATGGCTGGTCAAAACACCGGGGGTCGTGATGGCTCTGGCATTGTCCGTAAAAGCATATACAGACCCGGGAGATGCAGTATTGATTCAGTCACCGGTATATTATCCTTTCTCAGAGGTGATTTCAGATAATGGAAGAAAAATCGTAAGCAGTGACCTTTTCCTGGGAGAGGACAACCGCTATCATATTGATTATGCAGACTTTGAGAAAAAAATCGCAGAGGAAGAAGTAAAACTCTTTTTCCTTTGCAATCCGCATAATCCGGTTGGAAGAGTGTGGACTAAGGAGGAGTTGGAGACAATTGGAGATATCTGCTACAGACATCACGTGATCGTTGTGAGCGATGAGATTCATGCAGATTTTGTTTTTCAGGGAAAACATCACGTTTTTGCAAATCTGAAAAAGGAATATGCGGAGTGGACCATTACCTGCACTTCACCGGGCAAAACGTTTAACCTGGCTGGTCTGCAGACTTCTAATATTTTTATCCCGAACCAGAAACTGAAAAATGCATTCAAAAAACAGTTGGCTGCCGCCGGATACAGTCAGCTCAATGCAGCCGGACTTGTGGCATGTGAGGCGGCTTACCGGGATGGGGAAGAGTGGTATCAGGCGATGAAAAAATATGTGGCTGGCAATATCGCTTTTACAAAAGAATTTGTGGAAAAAAATCTTCCGGGCGTGAACATGGTGGAACATGAGGGAACGTATCTGATCTGGCTTGATTTTAATGGACTTGGATTGTGCACGCAGGAGTTGGAGGATTTGATCGTTCACAAGGCGAAACTCTGGCTTGACAGTGGAAGAATTTTTGGAAAATGTGGAAGAGGATTCCAGCGGATTAACGTGGCTTGTCCGAGAAGTACGCTAAAAGAGGCACTGGAACGCATCGCAAAAGTACTTCCGGCAGATACTGTAAAATTTGCAAGCTAAACCAGATATAGCAGCAGCCAGGCATCGTTATTGTAACGCAATGCAAGTGAACAGGAAAATGTATCATAACGAAAAGAATTGCAAAAATTTATGAAAAAATAGTTGACAGTAAAGATGTTAATCGTTATAATTCCAATATAAACACATATTCCTATATGATTAGTAGGAAATGAGAGAGGAGACAATGATATGAAACACACAGGATTAAGCACACAGAAAAATCATATGATGTGTTGTTGCTGTTGTTAGGCTGTATGTATGAGTACGGTTTATTTTTCATATGCATTGTGTACCCGCTAAAAATTTGTAACTCAGGCAGGTGTCGTGCATAGGATACCTGCCATTTTTATTTTAGAAGATAAATCTTCTTCTCACTAAGTACACTATTTTAATTTTGCAAAAACAAGGAGGCTAAATCCTCTCCTCACAAGAGTTCGGATTTTTGCTTCGCAAAACAAGGAGGATTAACATGAGTGATATCAAATCAAGCACATTAGAGTTAGTAGGAAAAACACCAATCGTAAACGCAAGCAGATATGCTGCAAAAGCAGGCGTGACAGACGCAACCATTTTAGTAAAACTTGAGGCATTTAACCCGGCCGGTTCTGTAAAGGACAGAATTGCATTGGCAATGATCGAGGATGCAGAGAAAAAAGGTATTTTAAAAGAGGGCGCAACCATTATTGAACCAACCAGCGGTAACACAGGTATCGGTCTTGCAGCAGTTGCAGCGGTCAAAGGATACAGAGCAATCTTAACACTGCCGGATACCATGAGTGTTGAGCGTAGAAATCTTTTGAAAGCATACGGCGCAGAGCTTGTTTTGACAGAGGGCGCTAAGGGAATGAAAGGTGCGATCGCAAAAGCGGATGAACTTGCAAAAGAGATTCCGGGAGCCGTTATTTTAGGCCAGTTCGTAAACCCTGCAAACCCGGCAGCACACAAGGCAACAACCGGACCGGAAATCTGGGAGCAGACAGGCGGAAAAGTAGATATTTTTGTAGCCGGCGTTGGTACAGGCGGAACCATAACAGGTGTTGGTGAGTACTTAAAAGAGCAGAATCCAAATGTCAAAGTTGTAGCAGTTGAGCCTGCAACAAGTGCAGTTCTTTCTACAGGAAAAGCAGGAGCGCACAAGATCCAGGGAATCGGAGCAGGATTTGTTCCGGATACTTTGAATACTTCCGTTTATGATGAGATCATTCCAATTGAAAATGAGGATGCTTTTGACGAGGGAAGAGCATTTGCAGTAAGCGAGGGCGTTTTGGTTGGTATTTCTTCTGGAGCAGCTTTAAAAGCAGCCACCATTTTAGCAAAGAGACCGGAAAATAAAGGAAAGAATATCGTAGTTCTTCTTCCAGACTCCGGTGACAGATATCTGTCTACTGCATTATTCAGCAACTAAGAGCGTTTCAGGTGCTGATCGTGAAATCAGCAGAATGAAATCAGTTTGAAACAGCCCCCTCATGGAAAATTTGATAAACATACTCCGTGAGGGGATTTTTATGACAATAGATATTCGCCGGGTGTGCATTCTGTTGTTTCGTATCCGATGCTGTAGCCGCTGGTAGGGCATAGGTTTGCAAAACCGAAGTTGGTGGTTCGAATCCGCCCAGTATCACTCTTGAAAAAAGTGCTTATTTCGGAGAAGAGTAAAGCAGTAAAACTGGCGATGGTTTCAATATGAAAACAGAGAATAAGGGAATGCAGTTTATATTTGTGTATATGAACGAAAAAGTAAACTCCTCAAAATGAGGACTTTTAAGGCTAAAAAGTCCTCATTTTGAGGAGTTTTGCATTTTCGTGGAAAAAAGGATATGATAAATTAAATAGAAAAGATGGAGAAGAGAGTCTCAGAAAATTTGTGGAAAAGGAAAACATAATGCAAAAAATATTAATTACAAATGATGATGGAATACAGTCAGACGGTATCATTCGTTTGGCACGGGCAGCAAAAAAATATGGTAAAGTCTGGGTAGTGGCACCGGACGGACAGCGCAGTGCAATGTCACACAGGATCACACTGCATGAAACGATAGAGTTTCTTTCGGTTGATTTTCCGGTGGAGGGTGTGCACGCGTATGCAAGTACAGGAACACCGGCGGACTGTGTGCGTTTTGGAATTTTAAATATTGTGAAGGAAAAGCCGGACTATGTTTTTTCCGGTATCAATTATGGCTATAACAGCGGAACAGATATTCAGTATTCAGCGACCGTAGGTTCTGCGTTAGAAGCTGCGTGCGCAGGTGTGCATGCGGTTGCGTTCTCCGAGGGTGCATCGGAGTGTCATGAGGTGACAGACGCTTACCTTGAGCGGATGATGGAAGAATTGATGGAACAGCCTCTGGCGTACAATCAGATCTGGAACGTAAATTTTCCGCAGTGTGAACTTGAGAAGCTGCGGGGAATTTTATATGACAGGAAAATTGCAGACTGTGGATTTTTCATTGACGAGTATCTGGAAGAGGAGCTTGAAAATGGAAGAATACGACTGACTGTGCATGGAAATTATAATGAGAATGCCCCGGAGGGAACGGATTTCCGGGCACTTGTTGATGGATATATTTCAGTTGGGAAGGTGAATAATCTGCGGTAAAAATGAAAGATACCAAATAATTGCAAGAAATCAAAAAAATATGTTATTTCAAACATGATACCGGATTAATACAATATAATTGAGGCAGTGTATACAAAACGACAAGAGATGAAAGAATGTCGGAAAGCGGAGATTGGAAATAGTATGCGTATAAAAATGATACAGAAGAAAAAAGGATTGTGGGGAAAATGAAAATACTATTAGTAGATGATGAAAGAACAGAGCGTGAGGGAATCCGGTTTTTGATTGAAAAATTTCAGTTTGAGCTTGAAGTAGCGGAAGCAGCTAACGGAAAACTGGCAATGGAGTATCTACAGAAATATCAGGATGTGGATATTTTATTGACTGATGTGAAAATGCCATATATGGATGGTCTGCAGCTTGCAAAATATGCAAAGGAAAACAGACCGGATGTGATCATTATTATATTCAGTGCTTACAGCGAGTTTGATTATGCGAAAAAGGCATGCGAGGTAAGTGCGGTCAATTACCTGTTAAAACCGATCGAAGTGGAGGAATTCAAACAGGTGATGGAGCATGTCATTGCACTTTGCAGACAGAAAAAGCAGTGGAAAGAACAGAAAGAAAATCTGTTAGTCGCAGATAAAAAATTATTGTTATACAGACTTTTTAACACGAAAGAATCTGTGACAGAGATTGTGGAAAAATTAAAAGAATACAAGATTAATCTGGAAAATAAATATATCTGTTTCGTGAGTATTGAGACACGGAACAATTACTTTGAACTGTGCGAGGAAGAATTTGAAAAAATACTGAAACGCAATATGAAATTACCATATGAACAGATCGACTTTTATCCAAACCAGATTTATGTGATGATTTACAGCAGAGAGCCGATCGAGGAACGGAAAGTGGAAAATTCCATCCGTTTATTATACGCTGATCTGACCGAGGAAAAAGCAGAGATGCCATCGATCATTGTCGGAACAACATTCTTTGGAATAAAAGAATTTTCAGGCAGGGTAAAAGAAATGGAAGATGTCCGAAATGACACGTTCAGCTATTTTTCGGGAGTAATCTGCATTGCACAGAAAGCAGCGCGGGATACAGGAACACTCGAGGAAACCATGCAGATGAAAGATAGTATTTTCCGAAGCATAGAGGATGAAAATATGCCTGCAGTGGAAGAACAGTTATTAGTATATCTGAAACGTCTGGAAAATGAAAAAGCGTCGAGTGCATTTTATGCAAAGTATCTGATTTTAGATATTGTCAAGGCTATTTATCAGAAGTACGGCATCTATAACGAGAGCCTGATCATGCAGACAGCAGATGAAATTATGAACAGTCATGATCTTTGGAAAGTGGGCGAAGTTGTGTCAAAAGTGATACGGGAGGTCACTGTTTCTCAGAAACAGAGTCTGCCGGATACGAGCCTCACGGTATCCGAAATCAAAAAAGTCATCAAGAATGAGTATATGCATGATATCGGTCTGGAAGAGATCGCAGAAAAAGTCTGCCTCACAGCGTCCTATGTGAGCTTTATTTTCAAGAAGGAGACAGGATACAATCTTGTGAAATATTTGACAGACTATCGCATGAAGAAAGCGAAAGAACTGTTAGAGGAGAGCAACTGGAAGATCGTGGATATCGGAAAGGCATGTGGCTACACAAACCAGCCCTATTTCAACAAACTGTTTAAAAATTACTATGGTGTGACACCGAAGCAGTACCGTGAGCAGAAATAAACAGAAAAATTGGAAGTGAAATACAGTGGTGCGGTCATGTTGACAGAAATACATAAGAAGCGGGGAGAAGGTCAAGTGAAGAAAATCTGTAACTGGTTTATACATAATGCGTCTATGCAGAAAAAGCTTATTATAAGTTATATTATTCTGGTGTCGATTCCGTTATGTATTCTCGGTATTCATTCGTTTTCTGCGGCAAATCAAAATCTGCTGGACCAGACAGAAGTGACGATGGACAATAATTTACACCGTATGTGTCAGGAGGCAGACGCTATTTTTCAGAGAGAGACAGATTTTACAAAATATCTGGCGTACAATCTGGAATTTCGACAGACGTTGGAGGGGAATGCCTATAATGGTAGTGCAATCGCACAGAGTCTGAATAAGACGGTGGAACCGGTATTCTGGTACTTTATAACGAGCGATGAAAACTTAAAAATGATCAAGATCGTCACACCATATACGGAAACGGACATCGGCTCCTTCCTGGAGTCGGCGGAGCCATATGAGAATACGGTGTGGTACAAAAAGCACGAAAAAGATTTTAATACAGAGTGGACGGTCGAGGAGGACGGAAAGCTGTATGCAACGCGGACAATTTTAGATACGGCAACGACCAGCAGAAGAATCGGTGTACTGCGTGCGGAATTTTACTTAAACCGGATTTTGGAACCGTTTGATACGATGGATTATCTGGACAACGGGATCGTGATAAAAGACGGAAATGGTCAGGTGATTTACACAAAAAAAATTGCTGATGAGCAGATGGAACAGAAAATTGAAGCGTACATCGGAGAAAACCCGGAGGATGCATCCGTCTTAAATAAAGAATATATTTTAAAAGAAGCGTCGATGGAAAAAGTCGACTGGAAAATTTACTATTTTATTGACCGGAATACAATCTCGGAACAGATTTATTCCATTATATTTTCTACAATCATAGTAGTACTTATTTGTGTCGGACTGACACTGGTGGTGATTGGAGTGCTGTCGCGTGTGATCGGTCAGAGAATTTTGCAGTTGAGGGATCAGGCGGAGCGTATTGCAAACGGCGATCTGCAAAATCCCTGTCACACAACCGACACGGATGAGGTTGGCATGGTGACGAACAGTCTCGGAAGAATGACTGTGCAGTTAGATTCCATGATTAATGAAGTATACAAGATGGAGATTGAGAAAAAAGAATCCGAATTGAGAGCGCTGCAGGCGCAGATGAACCCTCATTTCCTCTACAACTGCCTCTCAGGTATCAAGTGGAAGGCGCTCAGAAAAGGGGATGACGATATCAGCGATATCACAGGACTTCTGGCAAAATTCTACCGCACAGCATTAAACAACGGACAACAGATCACAACGGTGAGCAGTGAGTTGGAGAATATCCGGGCGTATATTGAGATCCAGAAAAAAATGCATGAGGAACCATTTGAGGTGGAATACCGTATAGATGAGAGCGGTCTCGAATGCTGTATGCCGAACTTTCTGCTTCAGCCGCTGGTGGAAAATGCGATGAAGCACGGCATTGATTATATGGAAGAACCGGACACCGGAAAAATTATTGTAGAGTTTTGCAGAAAACCGGAGCAGCTGGTATTTTCTATTTACAATAACGGACCTTTGATCGAACTTGAAATGGTAGAGAAATTGTTGAATGAACAGGGAAAAGGCTATGGAATCCACAATATCAAGGAACGTCTGGAGCTTTATTACGGAGCACTCGGAAGTCTTGAAGTGAAAGTCACTGATGCAAAATATACCTGCTTTACGGTAAAGATGCCGGATACGCTGCAGAAGAAAAATCCAAAATAAAATACATGAAAAAGTATTACTTTTCCAAAGAAAGTATTATTTTATTCTGCTAGGTTCGACTGTATGATAAATATATCAAATGAAAGAGAAAAACAGCAGCAGACAGCGGTATTTTCTTTCGGGAAAAGGAGAAAAAGGTATGAAGAGAAAAGTTTTGAGCGTATTATTGTGCGCAGCAATGACACTTGGGGTAGTAGCAGGATGTGGAAGCTCCTCGGATACAGGAAGCACAGATTCAGCATCTAAGACAGAGACAAAGGGAGAGAAAACAGACTCTTCTTCGGACAAAGTGACAATCCGTATGTCTTACTGGAATAGTGAAGACACGGTACAGGCAATGTTAGATTATCTTGCAGAGGCAGTGCCGGAGGTAGAGATTGAATATCAGTTTATTGATAACTCTAACTACGATACAATTATTGATACCCAGCTTTCCGCAGGCGAAGGACCGGACATCATCTGCGAGTCACCGGGTTCTGCATTAAAACATGCAAAATTAGGTTATCTGGAAGCGTTGGATGATCTGGCAGCTGATTATTCCACAGCAGGTACAAGTGTTTACGGATATAACGGAAGTACCTATGCACTTCCGGGAATCAGCTGGTTTGAAGGAATCTATTATAACAAAGAAATTTTTGAAGAAAATAATGTGGAACTTCCAAAGACATTTGATGAGTTTTTAGATGTTTGTACAACATTCCAGAATGCAGGAGTTACACCACTTGCAGCAGGCTTAAAATCATGGGAACCGCTGTTAAAGAGTTCTATGGCATTTGTGACAGCAGAGTATCTGTCCACTGATGAGGGAAAAGGTTTTGGAGAAAAATATCGTAACGGCGAAGTGACAATGGACGGAACCTGGAATCCATATATCGAGACATGGTCACAACTGATCGATAATGGTGTATACACAGCAGACATGACAGGTATTGATCATGATCAGGCATTAGAGCAGTTTGCAACAGGCGGTTCAGCAATGTTCTGCTCCGGTCCTTGGGATTATGATGCGATCATGGAAAAAAATCCGGAGTTACAGCTTGACATGATGCCTTTCTATGGAACAAAAGAGAGCGCAGGCTGGCTCATTGGTGGTCCTGGCTGTGGATTTGCAGCAAATGCTTCTTCCAAGAACCTTGACGCAGTGAAAAAAGTGCTTGCAGCAATTTCAACGACAGATGGACAGAACGCTTTATGGCAGAACAATCAGGGGGGTTCTTCTTACTTAAATGGAGTAGAATTTGACCTTCCGGAAGCATATACAAGTGTCGCAGGTGCGTTAGCAGCAGGAAATGTTTACTGCCCATGGAATGAATGGGGTTCTGCAGCAGGTGCACATGAGACTTATGGAACAGAGATGCAGAGTTATCTTTTAGGTGCGCAGGATTTATCCACAACATTACAGACGGTTGATGAAGTGGTTTCTGAGCTATTATCAAAATAGATAAGAGTGCAGTGAAGATGCCTCAAACTCGGCAGTGAGGCTGGGTTTGAGGCTCTTTTTCTGCCTTTTTTCGGAAAGGAAGCAAGATTTTATGAATAAAAAACAGAAAAAAAGGGAATGTGGTTCACTCGGACGTTACTTTGCGGTGTTTATTATTCCGGCACTGGCAATTTATCTGATCTTTAGTATTTTGCCGTTTATGTACACCATTTTTTATAGTTTTACTGATTATACTGATATGAATCCGACAAATCTGCACTTTGTTGCATTTCAGAATTATATAAAAGTATTCCAGACGCCTTTAATGCGGATTGCAATCAAGAATTCATTGATTTATGCCATATTACTGACTGGATTTCAGGTAATTCTTGGTCTTCCGATCGCTGCTGTTTTGAATAAAAAGTTAAAGACAAGAAATCTGCTCCGTGCGGTTTACTTTTTCCCGGCAGTATTCAGTTCTTTGATTATTGGATATTTATGGAACTTTATTTTATCGTCCTCGGACTATGGATTGATCAACAATCTGCTTCACCGCTTCGGGTTAGATACGATTAACTTCTTCACGACAAACCGGGCGCTATTCTCTGTTATATTTACGCAGATCTGGCAGTGGACCGGCTGGGCGATGGTTATTTTTCTTGCCAACCTGCAGAGTATCGCACCAGAGTTATATGAGGCGGCACAGATCGATGGAGCAAACGGCAGACAGAGCTTTTTTAGGATTACGCTCCCACTCATGTGTCCTTCCGTAAAAATTATTGTAGTAACCGGACTGATCGGAGGCATGAAAGCGTTTGACGCAATCTACTCCATGACTTCCGGCGGACCTGGAAATGCAACGGAAACGGTTATGACAGTTATGATGAAGAAAGGTATCTCGGATGGCTTCTATTCGGTAGGTTCCGCTTTCGGTGTATGCTTCTTTATCATCGTATTGATCATTAGCGGTGTGACAACCAAAATAATGGGAAAATGGGGGGAGGCTATCTCATGATAAAACAGAAAAGTAGTGAAATGGGAGTCAGTAAAAAAGAAAAACGCGGGCTTGTTATTACAGAGATTTTTATGATACTTCTGGCAGCGGTATGGTTTATTCCAATTTATTACCTGATCGTGACGACATTTAAAAATCCGCAGGAGGCAACGCAGTCTCCGTTGGGGCTTCCAAAAGTCTGGGTATTCCAGAATTATGTAGATGCTTTTGTAAATATGCAGTATCCGAGAGCATTGTTTAATACTGTAAAAATTACAGTACTTGCAGTTGCAATTATTGTTTTGGTTACATCCATGGCAGGTTATGCGCTGGCAAGAACGAAGTCCAGATGGGGAAACCGCATTTTCCTGCTGTTCCTTGCAGGTCTGGTTGTTCCGTTCCAGATGAATATTGTCAGCCTGTTTAAAATTGTGAAAAGTATCGGACTGATGAACACGGCATGGGCAGTCATTCTTGTGGATGTGGCGATCAATGTTCCACAGGGAATTTTCCTGTTTAAAGAGTTTGTGGAATCGACCATTCCAAAGGAGTTAGAGGAAGCGGCAGAAATCGACGGCTGCTCTGTGATCCGTAAGTTTTTTGTGATCGTACTTCCATTATTGAAACCGGTTATTGCAACGGTTGTTATCCTTGTTACTTTGAATGTGTGGAATGAATTTATGACACCGCTTCTGTTCTTACAGAGCCGTGAGCAGGATGTCATCCTTCAGGAAGTATCCAGAAATATCGGACAGTTCTCAACCGACTGGACAGCGTTGTTCCCAATGCTCATGCTTGGTGTTGCACCACTTATGATCTTCTATATTTTCATGCAGAAATACATTATCGCAGGAGTTTCTGCCGGTGCAGTGAAGGGGTAAGACGATATTGCAGAATGGAGAAGAATATGAGACGAATGGAACTGGATGCAGGAATCAAAAATATTATGGTGATCGTGCCGCATGAAGATGATGAGATCCTTCTTGCAGCAGGTATTATGGAGAAAGCACTTGCAAAAGGAATTGGTGTTCATGTAGTGATGGCAGGAAACGGAGATTATGAAGGTCATGATGAGGCAACCGGAAGTGTCCGTCTGCCAGAGACACTGGCAGGACTTCAGGTGCTTGGACTGGGCGGGAGACAGGTGACATTTCTCGGTTATGCAGATACAGGGATGGATGAGACAGAGAGTTTTCTTCATCAGTTATATGATGACAGCGAGGGAGACCGTGTACATGTGTCGCACTGTTCGGATCACACGTATGCGCTTCCTGACAAGAAAGATTATCATGCGGAAAAGTATGGAAAACCTGCTTTGTATACAAGAAATCAATTTAAACAGGATTTAAAAGAGATCATTATGGAAAAACGTCCGGAAATTATTTTTACAACTGCAGAATATGACAGACATGGGGATCACAGTGGTCTGGTACTTTTTATTAAAGAGATTCTGACGGAGGAGAAAGAATATCATCCGACATTATTTTCAGGAGTGGTCCACTCAAATGCCGGGGATGAAAATTGGCCGAACCGCTCTGCTAAGAGAGATAACATCTGGGATTATGCGAAGAGTATGGATGTCTGTGAACCATTTGCGTGTCCAAAAGATTTTGATAAAGGATTGTTAAAATGGGAAGAACGCATCAGCTTTGCAGTTCCGGAAGATATGCAGGCACTTGATTTTTCTGTAAACAGAAAGGCACGTGCACTGGCTTGCCATAAAAATGCGATCAAAGAGGATGCGGTAGAATTTTTATATGCGTTTATCAAAAGAGAAGAGTTGTTCTGGGAGATTGTGTATTAGGAAAACAGAAGGAGTTAGTGAATAATGGAGTTTAAGAAACCAATATATCCGATCGAACAATGGAATATCACGGAGACGGAATTCAAAAAAGAAAATAATTACAGAAATGAGACGACATTTGCGCTGTCTAACGGCTACATTGGCACAAGAGGAACTTTCGAGGAGGCGTATCCATTCGATGTGGATACCGGTCTGGAAGGAAACTTCGTCAACGGCTTTTATGAAAGCAATGAGATCCGCTATGGAGAGGCGAATTTTGGTTCACCGCTTTTGAGTCAGTCGCTTTTAAATCTGCCGAATCTGAAGGAAATTCATGTCATTTTGGACGGTGAAGAGTTCACGATGGAGCAGGGCGAAGTAAAAGAGTATGCAAGAACGCTTCACATGAAGGATGGTATTCTGGAGCGGAAACTGACATGGACGGCTTCAAGTGGAAAAATGACAGAAATTCATATTTTCCGTCTTCTTTCCTTTGCCAGAAAAAATATCATGGCAATCCGTTATCAGGTCAGACCAGTCAATTATGCTGGAACGGTGGAGTTTGTGTCAAAAATGCAGGCAGATGTGGAAAATCATACAAGAAAAACAAATCCAATCGTGGACTATGGACCATTTGGACGGAGACTTGATCCTGATAAGGTGAAAGCGGAGAACGACATTTCCTATTATGAGGGAACGACAAAGGGAAGTCACCTGACTGTGGCATGCGGAAGTGTTCATGAATTATGGTGTGATGGACAGACAGTGACGGACGTGAACTGGATGGCGGAAGCAGGAGAAATGGATACAGTATCCAGAGTTTCCTTGTCAGCAAAAGAGGGAGAGTGTGTGACACTCGATAAATTTATCTGCTATTCCACCAGCCTTGACATGGAGAAAGAGAAACTGGAAGCATTTGTGCAGGACGAGTTTGCAGCTGCAAAGAGCGAGGGTTATGAGAAGCTTGAAGAACAGCAGAAAGTCTATATGCAGAACTTCTGGAAAACGGCAGATGTCGAAATCAAGGGAAATGAGGAATTACAGCAAGGCTTACACTTTAACCTGTTCCACATCATCCAGTCTGCCGGACGTGACGGCAGAACCGGAATGGGAGCAAAAGGCCTTTCCGGGGAAGGCTACGAGGGACATTATTTCTGGGATACCGAGATGTATGTACTTCCGGTTCTCATCTTTACAGAGCCGGAGACTGCAAGAAAGCTGTTAGATTACCGCTATGCGACACTGCCACAGGCGAGAGACCGCGCGAGAATTCTTGGACATATGAAAGGAGCACTCTATCCGTGGAGAACGATCAATGGTGAGGAGGCTTCCACTTATTATCCGCTCGGCACAGCGCAGTATCATATCAATGCGGATATTTCTTATGCATTGTCACTCTATCTTCAGGTGACAGGGGATGTGGATTACCTGAAAGAAAAAGGTGCGGAGATTCTGATCGAGACTGCCAGAGTATGGGCAGATGTCGGTTCTTTTGCGGAGTGCAAAGGTGGAAAATACTGTATCTGTGATGTGACCGGGCCGGACGAATACAACGTGTTAGTTGACAATAACTTCTACACCAACCTGATGGCGAGAGAGAACCTGCGGGATGCGGTTGGAGCAGTGGAATACTTAAAAGAGCATGCACCGGAGGATCTTAAGAGACTGGAAGAGAACCTGGACTTCTCTGTGGAGGAGCTGGGACTTTGGCGTGAGATCATCGGAAAGATGTATTTCCCATACGACGAGAAGCGGCAGGTGTATCCGATGGATGACGGTTTTATGATGCGGAAACCGTGGGATGAAAATAAGATTCCACCGGAGAAGCGTGCATGGCTGTATGAGAATTACCATCCGCTGTTTATCATGCGCCACCGCATGTCAAAACAGGCAGACGCGATCCTTGGCATGTACTTGCATAACGATCTCTTTACCGAAGAAGAAATCCGTAGAAACTACGACTTCTATCAGGAAGTTACCCTGCATCATTCTTCTTTGTCCACCTGTATTTTCGGAATCGTGGCATGTGACATCGGCTATCTGGATGAAGCATATAAATATTTCTCACAGTCTGCAAGAATGGATCTCGATGATTACCACAACAACTTCTACGCGGGAATCCATGCCGCCAACATGGCAGGAACCTGGCAGGCGATCGTTAATGGATTCGCAGGTGTGCGTTGTCAGAATGGTGTGCTGAAATTCAAACCGACCATCCCGAAAGAGTGGAAGGAATATGCATTCCGATTAAAATTCAAAGGAGCACTTCTGGAAGTGCGTATTACAAAGGATAAGGCGGAGTTCACGCTGCTGGAAGGCGGGGAGATTTCATTTACGGTGCGAGGTAAGGAAGTTGTGCTGAAGAGTGGGGAGACGTATACGTATCTGCTCAGTTAATTCAATAAATCATAGGAAATAAGATTGAGTTTTAATAGATAATAGCGAAACTCATCTATAACGTAGATTAGATTGTGAAAGATTAGATAATTGCGAAACTCATGAAAGTGTAAATTGAATTGTGAAAAATTAACAAAAGACATGAAAGACATTGGGAACCGCCGGTTCTTAGAAGGTAGGTACAACTGTAAGTTGTGCCTGGCTTCTTAGTACCGTTGCGAGTGACACATAGCGGAAGCGTGTCTTGAATGTTTTTGTTGATTTTGAACAATTGAAAGAAGAGTATGAGGAGTTTCACAATTATCTATTGTGAAAGATAAACAAGAGGAGACAGCTATGAATAAAAAGTATAAAGCAATTTTCTTCGACTGGGACGGAACCGCAGTGACATCAAGAACTGCGCCGGTTGAGGATGCAGTTGTTGCAATGAAGCCACTGTTACAGCAGGGAACAAAGCTCGTGATCGTAAGCGGAACAACTTACGATAAGATAGCAGGTGGGAAGTTCCATACTTATTTCACAGAGGAAGAGCAGAAGAATCTGTTCTTCGGACTGGGAAGAGGGGCATACAATTATTACATCACGGACGGCAGACCGGAAATTTTCGCATCCATGATTCCAGACCAGGAAGGCTTGTTGAAAATCCATGATATCTGTTATGCAATCCATACGAAATTATTGCGGGAATACGGACTGAAAACAGATATCGTATTCAGCCGTCCGAATTACTGCAAGATCGATCTTATGGTGGAAAACGACCGCGGAGACCAGCTCTTCATGCAGGGTGACGAGGTGGAACATCTGCGCCAGATCTTAAAACAGCATGGTATCGAATCTGGATTGAAGGAACTGATCGGCATTGCAGAGCAGACCGGAGAGGAATTCGGACAGAGAGTATCGGCAACCTGCGATGCAAAATATCTGGAAGTTGGAATTTCCTGCAAGAGCGATAATGTGGATGTTTTTCTTGAGAGATTCAAAGCGGAGGGAATCACGGCAGAGGACTGCTCATTCTGGGGCGATGAATTTGTTGAGATCGAGCATGAGTTATATGGAAGTGACAGCTTTATGTACACAGAGAAATCAAAAGCAGGTGATTTCTTTGACGTGTCTGCGATTGAAGGAAACCGCCCGGAGGCAGTGAAGGTGCTCGGTGGAGGCGTGGAGACGTTTTTGACCTTTTTGAAAGAACAGGCATAAACAGACTGTAGAATAGTAATTTGCTAAAGAAGCGCAAGTTCCGGCAGAGGGTGCTGGTTCTGGCGCTTTTTTGCTTTTTTATAGGAAATTGCTATGCGTATTTATCTTTTTTGCTTGCACAAATCACAAATATCTTTTAGAAACACTTGACATATGTATCATTTGTATTATAATAATTAATGCAAATGATACATATTTTTATGCAATAGGAAACTTCATTCCTATTATATAAAAACATTCCGCAAGGATGTACAACTCATGAAGACGAACACATAGCAACGTTATTCGCTCGTGCAGGAAAATGTGTATCAGGCGGACACTTTATTTTAGAAAGAATTCGATATTAATATAACAGAAACGCGGGAGAAAGGAGAACCTCACATGATCATATCCATCAATGAGATGTCAGAAATCCCAATTTACCAGCAGATCCGAAACCAGATCGTGCAGGGGATTTCCGATGGAAGACTATCGCCGGGAGAACAGCTTCCAACCGTCCGCGGGCTTGCAGAAGAGATCGGGATCAATTCCATGACAGTCAACAAAGCCTATAGCCTGCTCAAACAGGAAGGCTATATCTTCGCTGACCGCAGGAGCGGTGCGAGGGTGCGGAAGGAATTTGCGGTGACAAAAGAGCTTTCGGAGAAATCAAAGGAATTATTGCAGCAGATCATCTCGGAAGCGAAAGTCAGCGGCATGACGAAAAAAGAATTTTTTGAAATCTGCGGGAAGCTATATGAATAAAATACGTAGTGAGTTGATGAACAATTGCGAAACTCATGAAAATCTAAATTGAAAGAAGAGTAGGATGAGTTTCGCAGACGCCTATTACAATCCAGCTTTGAAGGGAGAAAAACTATGCTCGTAAACATAATTATGTTTTTCACAATGTATCCGGTTTTATTAGTCCTCTATTTTTGTTTCCGAGGACAGTATCAGTATGCAGATGGCTGCCTGTTTGCAGTGAATATGAAACCGGAGTGGATAAAGGAACCGGAGGTGGCAGCAATTGTGGAAAAGTTCCGCAGAGAGATGAAACAGTATTTTATATTTCTGCTGATCGTTCCGCTTAGCAGTTTCCTGACAAAATACATATCCATCCAGCTTACAATCTGGATGATGTGGATATTGCTTGCAATCGTATTGCTGTGTCTCCCGCTGGTGCATGCGAACAACGGATTGAAAAGATGGAAAACGGAACATTGTCTGTATGAAACGGAGAAGATGGAACACCGCATCGAATTGAAAGCAGTCGGAAAAATCAGAAGAGTAAAATTTCTGCCATTTTTCCTGCCGAATCTGGCGGCATTGCTGCTTGCACTTGTGCCGGTATGGGCAAAGAGTTTCAATCCGGCTTTGGAAAAAACAATAGAATTAAGCAGTGTAGGGTGGCTTACGATTGTTATGTGGCTGTGCGGAGTGGCACTGACTGCTGTAGCAGTCTGGATGGACAGACAGCCGGCAGCGGTGATAAATAATGACAGTGACGTAAACCTGAATTATACAAGAGCGAGAAAAAATATCTGGAAAAATTTCTGGCTCATCGTACTCTGGCTGAATACGGCATTTGCGGCAGTGATCCTGGCAGCATCTTTTCTGGCAGATAATATGGGATGGATGATTTTGACAGGTAGCATGGTGTATGCACTGGCAACACTGCTTTTGTGTATTCCGTTAATGAAACAGTTAAGGAAAATTGAAGCAGTCTACGAAGCAAAGCGTGAGCTGAACGATAACGCTGATGACGACAGGCACTGGATCTGGGGAATCTTCTACTACAATCCGGCAGACAGACACAGCATGGTGCCAAAGAAAGTCGGAATGGGAACGACTATGAATCTGGCAACACCGGTTGGAAAAGGAAGTGCTATTTTGGGCGCAGTGGTACTTATGGTGACGATTCCGGCAATGTGTATCTGGCTGATCCTTGACGAATTCACACCGATCCGGCTTGCGGTAGAAGATGAGATACTTTACGCAAAACATCTGAACGTAGATTATGAGATTCAGGTGGAAGATATAGAACATGTCGAGAAAATCACAGAGCTTCCGTCCTGGAGTAAATCAAGTGGAACTGCGATGGATACGTTGGAAAAAGGAACATTTTTCATAAGAAATGTTGGAAAATGTGAGGTCTTTTTAAACCCGGAAAATACGGAGTTTCTGCACTTTTCGGCAGATGGAACAGACTATTATATGAGTGGATCTGACGATGCGCAGACGGAAGAAATCTACCAGATCATACAGAACCGGGAATAACAGGAAGGAAAGAAAATGAAGTATTACATGGCACCGATGGAGGGATTGACCGGCTATATTTACCGTAACGCATATCAGAAATATTTTCATGATATCGACCGGTACTTCACTCCGTTTATCACAAATAAAAAACTGGATTTTAAAGTGAAAAAGGACATTGATCCTGAGCATAATCAGGGTATGGAAGTTGTTCCGCAGATCCTGACAAATCAGCCGGACGATTTTGTTTCGATTGTAAACCAGTTGAAGCAATATGGTTATGATGAGGTGAATTTAAACCTCGGCTGTCCGTCCGGAACGGTGGTGGCAAAAAACAGAGGGGCTGGATTTCTTGCAGTACCGGATGAGCTGGACAGTTTTCTTGATAAAATTTTCAATGCATGTGACTGCAAAATCTCCATCAAAACCAGAGTCGGAAAAGATTCGCCGGACGAGTGGGAGAATCTCCTTGCGATTTATGAGAAATATCCGTTATCGGAGTTGATCGTCCATCCAAGGATCCAGAAGGATTTTTATAAATATACGCCACGCATGGAGACTTACCGGTATGCAGCAGAGCACAGCAGACATTCACTTTGTTTCAATGGGGATATTCATTCGGTCGGGGCATACGGGCGGTTACGGCAGACATTTCCGGAAACAGAAAAAGTCATGCTTGGCAGAGGTATTTTGCAGGATCCGGGGCTGGTCGGAGAACTTCGGATGGTGGAGGCTCAGTTTGCGGCTAAAGATACGGGTACACCGGTTGGAAACAAAAAGTGCAATGTAGTGGACAAGCAGACACTCCGCGCATTCCATGATGATATCTGTGATGGTTACAAAGGCGTGATGTCCGGCGACCGCAACACGTTATTTAAAATGAAAGAACTCTGGTGCTATATGAGTAAGAGTTTCACGAATCCGGAGAAGTATCTCAAGAAGATCAAAAAGACGGAACGCCTTGCAGAGTACTATGTGATCGTGGATACACTGTTCCGGGAGCAGGAACTGCAGCAGGAGTGGTCATAGATCAAGTTTCAGATAAATCTCATCACGTTCATCCTGGCTGATTCCGAGATAATGCTGGGTGATGCGGTAGGAGGAATGATTATAAATATCCATTAAAAGTGCTGGCGGAGTTCCCTGTTTCCATGCATGGTAACCAAATGTTTTTCTGAGGGAATGACAACTGATGCAGTCTTCTTGTGTGGTGTGAACTGCGGCAGTTTTGACGATCCGGTATGCCTGCGAGCGGTTGAGCGGTTTTTCGTGACAGGTTGTTTTCGTGAAAATATATTCGCTTTCCTCCGGGGACCGCTCATTGAAATATGCCTGTAGTGCATCCTTTGCAGTGGCATTTAAAAGAACATTGTTTCGTTTTCCAGTTTTTTGTTCGTGGATCAAAATATGGTCGTAAAAGCTTTGGAATTGGAAGTTGTATACAGATGACCATTTTAAAGATAATAGATCACCAATACGGAGTGCGGTATTTAAACCGAGGACAATGAGTGTATAATTGCGGACATTCGGTTTTTCATCTGCATAATACATACGGAATGAATATAACTCGTCCTCTTTTCTGATTGGCTGCGTGGTTCCCATGAGAATTACCTCCTGAAATTCATGATAAATTGTGCAGTTTCTGCACTTTGACATCCACAGTTATATCCCAAAATGACTGTATATACAACGTATAAATCGTGAGTAAATAAAAAAATGCAACATTTCTTACAGAAATGTTGCATTTTTTTGTTTACAAGTTCTATATCGGATATTCATTCGGAAACTTTACCCCTGAAATAAAATTTTTTATCAGATTTTCTCAAGAACGGATTTTCTCATGATTTTTATTACCTGTTTTCCTTCCAACATTTTTTGGTATGACCGCTCCTTAAAAAAATACAGCTGAAAACGGAAAAGTATTTTTATTTGCAGATACATGATTTAACAATGAAAATCCGCATGTTTCATGTCGAAAATGCAACATTTCTGTAAGTTATGTTGCAAAAAAAATCATGGATGTGATTACAAAAAACGTAAGTGTGCAGGGAGGTAACAGATTGCTCAAACTTTCATTAAAACAGGGTGAATATTTAAACATTGGCGATAAGATCCGCGTGGTATATGCCGGAGGCGCTGGAAATCATATCAGGCTTCTGGTGGACGCACCGAGAGATGTCAATATTGCCCGGAATAAAACAGAAACAAACCCGGAGCGCAGGAAAGATACCTATTATGCTGAGCCGGGAATTTCCAGAGAAGCACAGGCAGAGATTAAAAAGATTTTATGGAATGAACGCATGAAAGCGGAGGCAAAAAGAGATGCAGAAAAGATGAAAGAGTAGTTTTTGCATCACACAATCATCTGGTAATAGACAGGGCACAACCCGGGACGTTCTGTTTGTTATAAATAAGCCCGGGGAACGGATTCCCCGGAGAAAAAACATAATAGCTCATTAAAAAGATGAGACAAGGAGGATTATATTATGGTAGTACAACACAACATGCAGGCTATGAATGCCAACAGAATGTTAAACATCACAACAGGAGCACAGAGCAAATCCACAGAGAAATTATCTTCTGGTTACAGAATCAACCGTGCAGCAGATGATGCAGCAGGATTAACAATTTCTGAAAAAATGAGAAAACAGATCCGTGGTCTTGATCAGGCTTCCACAAACGCTCAGGATGGTGTTTCTTCTGTACAGACAGCAGAAGGTGCTTTGACAGAAGTTCACTCCATGTTACAGAGAATGAATGAGCTGGCAGTTCAGGTATCTAATGGAACAAATGCAGACTCTGACCGTCAGGCAATCCAGGACGAAATTGACCAGTTAACAACTGAAATCGATCGTGTTGCTGAGACAACCAAGTTCAATGAGATTTACCTGTTAAAGGGTGATAACAGTTCAACAAAGAATGTGTACATGAACGGACATGATGCAGGTATCAAAGGAACATTGACAGATGGCGCTAAGAAAGCAACATTTACAATGGATACACTTAAAGCTAGCGATAAAGTAACAATTGCAGGAAAAGAGTACACAATCGGTTCTACAAAAGCTGATGCAGAAGCATTACTTGATAAAGCAAACGCAGCAGTCGATGCAGCAGGTAAGAAAGCTGATGTAGAAATTGATGGAACAAAATATACCATTACATTCAATGCCGCTGGCAATACTATTGCTGATGCAGCTGGTAATACAGTTACTGACTTAGCTGCATTAAAAGCTAAAGTTGCAGCAGGTAGTAAAGTATCATATGATGGAAATTCTCTGACAGTTATGAATGATGGAAATGGTGCAGTTGCTGCTGATGGCGTTGATGATGATGATAGCTCTATTATTAGCAAAACTGTTGCTGAGCAGAAGATTGTAGCAGAACTGACAGCTGCAAATAATGTAGGAACAGTAGAAGAAAAAGCAAGTGTAACAAATGATGGTGATGCCAACGGTAAGACAACATACACAATCAATAAAGGTTACGCAACTGTAGCTGATACATTATCCTTCAACTTACATGTTGGAGCTGACGCTGATATGACAAATAAGATTACAGTTGACATTGATACAATGAATTCTGCAAATCTTGGAATCAAAGGCTTGAATGTAACAGACGCTACCGGAACAGCTGCTACTTATGCGGTAGATGCAATTTCTGATGCTATCGCAAAGGTTTCTTCCCAGAGATCTGCACTTGGTGCTGTTCAGAACAGATTAGAGCATACGATCGACAACTTAGATAATATTGTTGAGAACACAACAACTGCTGAATCCCGTATTCGTGATACAGATATGGCTGAAGAGATGGTTAACTACAGCAAGAATAACATTCTTGCACAGGCTGGACAGTCTATGCTTGCACAGGCTAATCAGTCTACTCAGGGTGTACTTTCTCTGTTACAGTAATTGAAAATTACAGCATAAATAACAAAAAGAGCTCTTGCGAGCAATGTCATTAAGTTAAGAATTTTGACATAATTATAAAACACATCATATTTGCAATTGTTTGATAAATATGATGTGTTTTTTTCTTTTGTCTATTTTGCAGCACAACAAAAAGACAGATTGTTTATCTGTCAAAAAAAACTTATAATTATCTATGATTAAGCCACTCTATATAGAAAGCTTACAGATGCCTGGGGTTTGACTTTGCGAGGGTCTTTTCGACCAGGTCTTACTGGTAATACATGCTTTTCTATTAGGTTAATCACATCAGGTGGACTAAGATTGCGTTTATTACGGAGATATTCTCTACAAATATAAATGGCGATTGTAAAGTTCACCTGTTTTGTTTTATCATTGTTTTTCATTTGTTTTATTACATGTGTTGTTATTAATTCACAATAGTTATACAAAAGTAATCGCGCATATATTTCTTGTTTAATAAAACCTGGTTTTCGTGCATGGAAACTTGTTAATCCTATGGCATATTTTAATTCTCTGAATGAAGTTTCTATTCCCCATCTCAAATGATAGATTTCCTTTATTTTTTTTACATCAAAAATATTTCTATCAAGATTTGTAATTATTATTTCATAAGAATTAGACCCTATAGGAAATCTAATAATACGAAATGATAATTCGTATGTTTTATCACTTTTTCGTGGAAGATAATCAAACACTTGATTTACAGGCATCCACTTATAGCCTGCATTTTTTGTGGTCTTTGTATTTTTCCTCGAAAAAATCTGAGTGATATCTATATCAAACTCATCATTTGGAGGAAGATTTAACCCAGATGCAATTCCATTACTATTTTTATCTTTGACACGTATAGCGAATTTCCATCCTTTTTCAATTGCATGTGCAAAAATGTTATAGTTTTCATATCCTCTATCAGCAACAAGAATAATATTCTCTAGTTTCGATCTGTCAATCATTGTTGCACATGCTCTAAACTCGTTGTAATCCGCTGCTGTTTGCACTAAAACATCGGTGTATATACGATTCAAAACATCATAAAAGGCATTCAGATGTAGTTTATTAACAATTAAACCATGCTGATTACGTTCCCAAAAAGTTTCTGGATCCTTTTGATTGGTTGAAATGGTCAAGTTACTTCCATCACATGCAATTAAACGATAACCATGATAATTATTAGTAGTTGGAAGGTTGTCATCCGTAAAAGATTTAAACAAATATTCAAAAGCCTCTGGAAGTACTTTTGAACGTTGTTGCGTAAATGCTGACACAGACGGAGTATTTTTGTCAAAATCAAAGAAATCAAGTAGTTCTTTACTCATAGTAGCTCCACCCGAATTCATCATGATTCCTATAAAAGTTTTGAAATCAATTTTCCGTTTTCGAGAGAAATCGACATTGGGGTTTCGAAGAAATAAACATGGATTGTTAGCTAATTCCGAAATATGATTCTTTAGAGAATCTGAAACTTGATTAATATAATTGCTCATATGCGTTACCTCCTTGCAATCAAGATGTTCTTAATTACAAGGGCCGCTTTCGAATCATATGTCAAGCATTTATTACAAAATAAAAAGACCCTAGCATCATTTCTGATGCTAAGATCTTGATTGGTCATCTTAACTTAATGACATTGCACACAGGAGCTCTTTTTGTTATTTTAAGGGGAATGATTCATTTAAAATTTATTGTAGTTTTTTTACCTCATCTAGAGACAGCCCGGAAATAGCAGCAATTTTTTCGAGTGAGAATTCCTGTAATCTGAGCATGCGTTTTGCAGTTTCGATAGAATTTAGAAAAGTACCACGTTCTATACCATGCTTTTCGCCCTCGGAGAAACCAGTCTCATGTCCATGCTTTTCGCCCTCGGAGAAACCAGTCTCACGTCCATGTTTTTCACCCTCAGAGAAACCAGCTTCCCGTCCAGCTTCATATTCTGCTTTCCGCAATTTCTTCTCTTCCAATTCTTTATCATACTCAAAGATACTCATACTGATGACCTCATTTCGGTTGTGGGTAAGAAATTCGGCTAAAATCCCTTCCCGGATACATTCGTCTATAGCAAAATCCGTTCCACGTCATATCCATTATCCGTCAATTTTAAAATTGCAATGCCTTTTCCGTCGTGTATCAGAAATCAATACAATTTTCATGAATCAGACCTCGCTTCGTTTGCGTGTAATTTTTTCACTTCGTCAAAGGGCAGACCTGTGATCGCAGCAATTTTTTCAAGTGAGAACTCCTGTAATTTGAGCATGCGTTTTGCAGTTTCAATAGAATTTAGAAAAGTACCACGTTCTATACCATACTTTTTGCCCTCGGAGAAACCAGTCTCATGTCCATGCTTTTCGCCCTCGGAGAAACCAGCCTCATGTCCATATTTTTCACCCTCAGAGAAACCAGCTTCATATTCTGCTTTCCGTAATTTCTTCTCTTCCAATTCTTTATCATACTCAAAGATACTCATACTGATGACCTCGTTTCGGTTTCGGGTAAGAAATTCGGCTAAAATCCCTTCCCTGACACACTCGTCTACGGCACGTTCCACGGCCTGATCTAAAGACATATCCGCTGCATAGTGTCGTACTTTGGCAACATACTGTGCATATTCGTTTAATGTATTGCAATGCTGCATTAACTCTGCATTGTGTCCCTCATTGACATTTAAAACCGTGACAATTAATTCAAGCTTTGGTTCACCTGACAAATGTTCAAATGCCGAGGAAAGCCGAAGTTCTGTGCAGTCGGGAGCTGCCGTCGATCCATTGTAAAACTCAATAAAATTTGGTGCAGGAATTTTTTGCAGAGTCGAAGAATAAAGAGATTTCTTATCCACGAGTTTCTGATATTCACTGCAAATATAAAACAGATCACGAAGAGGCATATTTGGATTGTAGGTTGACTGATGCTCATACAGATACAAATTAGTATCCATAATAAATGCCAGATCATTTTTCATCCCCATATAAATAGCATTCTCTAATGTGACGATTTCTAGATCATCTGGATTATTATAATCGCTCTGGTTTACTGCATTATAGAGGGACAGCAGGTTCTTTCGGTCAGAAAACAACATCCGAAAAACGGTGTCTTTATAATTCCGGTTTGCCGTCGGTGTTTTGACTGTAAAATTTCTTTTTGTCTTGTTACGGTTTCTTTTGCATTTTGCCATAAATTGTTTCCTCCTGAAATTGTAGGACAGCTTATTTATAAAACTGTTCGTGATTGCAGGAGAAAGTGATCATATATTTTACTAAGTTCCTTCGTCTCCTGCTTTTCAATTGTTAAATGGGTAACAAAAAGCATAGATACGAATGAAGCATACAGATTATTTGGGGCTAATCTGTCGCCGTTAGAATATAGATGACAAAAATGTCATGAAATTTGTAAAATATGCTTTAGATTATTGTAACACAAGGGTAGGAAATGAAGCAAGAAATTTTATAGCAAAATCCGTTCCACGTCATATCCATCATCCGTCAATTCTAAGATTGCAATGCCTTTTCCGTCGCCGCGGTCAGCCCCGGCGCTGCCCGGATTGATAAAAACTTTTCCGTAGCGGTCGTAGTGCGTGAATACATGGGTATGTCCGAAAATTATAAAATCCGCATCCGTGAGATCAAAAGGCAGGTCAGCTTTGTTATGGACAAGATAAAATAATTTTCCATTAATCGGCACGGAGACAAACTCATGCAGGTAGGACGCCCACTCTCCGTGGTCACAGTTCCCACGGACTGCATACATCGGAATGCCGCAGTTTAAGAATCTGTTATAGGTACGTTCATTGTCAAAATCTCCGGTGTGAATGAGATAATCACAATTTTTGATATGGTCAAATAATTCTTTACGGCATACACCGTGTGTATCGGAAACTAATGCAATTTTCATGAATCAGACCTCGCTTCGTTTGTTTGTAATTTTTTTATCTCATCTAAAGACAGCCCGGAAATAGCAGCAATTTTTTCAAGCGAAAATTCCTGAAATTTAAGCATACGTCTGGCAGTTTCAATAGAATTTAGAAAAGTACCACGTTCTATACCATACTTTTCACCCTCAGAGAAACCGGTTTCATGTCCATATTTTTCGCCTTCTGAAAAACCAGCCTCATATTCTGCTTTCCGTAATTTCTTTTCTTCCAATTCTTTATCATACTCAAAGATACTCATACTGATGACCTCGTTTCGGTTTCGGGTAAGAAATTCGGCTAAAATCCCTTCCCTGACACACTCGTCTACGGCACGTTCCACGGCCTGATCTAAAGACATATCCGCTGCATAGAGCCGCACTCTGGCAACATACTGCGCGTATTCGTTTAATGTATTGCAATGCTGCATTAAATCTGCATTGTGCCCCTCATTGACGTTTAAAACCGTGACAATCAATTCAAGTTTTGGTTCACCTGACAAATGTTCAAATGCCGAGGAAAGTCGAAGCTCTGTACAGTCAGCAATTGCCGTCGAACCATTGTAAAACTCGATAAAATTTGGTGCAGGTATTTTCTCTGATTGACGGCATTGTAAAGAGAGAGCAGATTTTTCCGGTCAGAAAACAACATGCGAAAAATAGTGTCTTTGTAGTTTCTGTTTGTAGCTGGCATATTGACTGCTGAGTTCCTGGATACTTTGTTATGGTTTCGTTTGTGTTTTGCCATAGGCTTCCTCCTGATTGGTGAGACAGCTCTTAAATAATACTGTCTTGGCAGGTGTGAACCATGTCAATTATAGGTGGGTTCGGTGAGACAGCTCTTAAATAATACTGTCTTGGCAGGAGAATAAATATATTCTATATCTGATTTCTTTCGTCTCCTGCTTTTAAATTCGTTAATGGGTAATTAAAAGCATAGATACGAACGAACAACGCAGATCATTGGGGATAATCTGACGTTTCCAGAATATAGATGGCATAACGCCATAAAGATTTTGTAAAATATGCTTTGGAATATTATAACATAAACATGGGAAACAAAACAAGAATTTTTATGTATTACTTGCCACAGGGAATGACATTACTGAAGCTATCACGGGTGTTAAAGTGCAGACCGGAGGAATTGCTGGCATATGTGGATTGTTTGTGAAAAATTACCTATTGAAAATATTTGCCACTCATAGTACAATGCAATTGTTATATGACTGACGGAAATAGTGGGGTTTACCACGTGAAGTATAACAAAAGAATGCCGACCGTCTGGGCGAAGAGTCCAGACGTGCGGTTCTTTTTATTTTTAGGGTAAATTTTCCAAAAAATCCCATCAGCATGAGAAAGGAACCACTCATTGTATTTTTTCGAATACTTACCGGAAAAAGCGCACGTGACTCTTGACAAAAGATGAAAGTTAGTATAGCCTAACCATGGTTAGAAAAGCCTAACCATGCATCAATCAAAAATCAGAATGAGCATCATAAAAAAGTGTGATGAACCATGCAAGGCCACACGGTGGCAGAAGGAGAGAAAAATGCAGACAGAATGGAGAAGCTTCCAGGGCGGAGCCTGGGAAACAGAAGTAAACGTAAGAGATTTTATTCAGAAGAATTATCATCCATACGATGGAGATGATTCCTTCTTAGAGGGACCAACACAGGATACCACCGATCTCTGGGATCAGGTATTAGAGCTTTCCAGACAGGAGAGAGAAGCTGGAGGAGTGCTGGATATGGACACAAAGATCATTTCCACGATCACTTCCCACGGTCCGGGTTATTTAGATAAAGAGAAAGAGAAGATTGTCGGTTTTCAGACGGACAAGCCTTTCAAACGTGCCCTGCAGCCTTACGGCGGTATCCGTATGGCAGTTAAGGCATGCGAGGACAATGGATACAAAGTCGATCCTGAGGTGGTAGAGTACTTTACAACACACAGAAAAACACATAATGCCGGAGTATTTGACGCTTACACACCGGAAATGAGAGCGTGCAGAAGCGCACATATCATCACTGGACTTCCGGATGCATACGGACGAGGACGTATTATTGGTGACTACAGAAGACCGGCACTTTACGGTGTAGACCGTCTGATCGAGGACAAAAAAGAGCAGCTGAACAACACACGTACCATCATGTACTCAGATGTGATCCGTGAGAGAGAAGAATTATCCGAGCAGATCCGTGCACTGGAAATGTTAAAGAAACTGGCAGAAATTTACGGCTGTGATATTTCGAAACCTGCAAATAATGTATTAGAGGTAACACAGGCTGTCTATTTTGCATATCTTGCAGCAGTAAAAGAGCAGAACGGTGCGGCAATGTCCTTAGGACGTACCTCCACTTTCTTAGATATTTATGCAGAGCGTGATCTCGCAGAGGGAACATTTACTGAAAAAGAGATCCAGGAGATTATCGACCAGTTCGTGATGAAACTTCGTCTTGTAAAATTTGCGCGTACACCGGAATACAACACGATTTTTGCCGGCGATCCTACCTGGGTGACAGAGTCCATCGGTGGAATCGGCGTGGATGGAAGACATATGGTTACAAAAATGTCTTACCGTTACTTAAACACCTTGAACAACATCGGAGCAGCACCGGAACCAAACATGACCGTACTCTGGTCTGTAAAACTGCCGGAAAACTTCAAAAAATTCTGTGCCGAGACATCCATCAAACACTCTGCGATCCAATATGAGAATGATGATATTATGCGTGTTGTCCATGGTGATGATTATGGAATCGCATGCTGTGTATCTTCTATGAGAATCGGTAAGGAAATGCAGTTCTTCGGTGCGAGAGCAAACCTCGCAAAATGCCTGCTTTATGCGATCAATGGCGGTGTCGATGAGATGACAGGAAAACAGGTCGGACCGAAATACCGTCCGATCACATCTGAATACTTAGATTACGATGAAGTATGGGATAAATACAAAGATATGATGAAATGGTTAGCAGGAGTGTATGTGAACGCATTAAATATCATTCACTACATGCATGATAAATACTGCTACGAAAAATTAGAGATGGCATTACATGACAAAAATGTGAGAAGATGGTTTGCAACCGGTATTGCAGGATTTTCTGTAGTAGCAGACTCCCTTTCTGCGATCAAATATGCAAAAGTAAAACCAATCCGTGATGAGAATGGTGTGACCGTTGACTTTGAGATTGAGGGAGATTTCCCGAAATATGGAAATGACGACGATCGTGTCGATGAGATCGCAAAACAGGTGCTCCACACCTTTATCGGATATGTAAAAGGAAACCATACTTACCGTGGCGGTATCCAGACAACATCGATTTTGACCATTACATCCAATGTTTCCTATGGAAAAAATACAGGAGCAACACCGGATGGAAGAAAGAAAGGTGTAGCATTTGCTCCGGGTGCAAACCCGATGCATGGACGTGATACCCATGGTGCGGTTGCATCCCTGGCATCTGTCGCTAAACTTCCATTTATGGATTCACAGGATGGAATTTCCAACACATTTACCATTGTACCGGATGCACTGGGCAAAGATGAGGCAGCACAGGAGAACAATCTTGTTGCAATGTTAGATGGCTACGTTACCAAAGGCGGACATCACTTGAACGTAAACGTTTTAAATCGTGACACATTATTGGATGCACAGAAACATCCGGAACTGTATCCACAGCTTACCATCCGTGTATCAGGATATGCGGTCAACTTTATCAAACTGACAAAAGAACAGCAGGATGAAGTGATCGCACGTACCTTCCACGAACGGATGTAGTGCAACAGGTGCGTTTTGCGAATGGCGCGTGTGAGCGTTATTCATAGAAAAAGGAGATCAACATGGGAAAAATTCACTCGTTAGAAACATTTGGCACAGTGGACGGTCCGGGCGTGCGGTTTGTCGTTTTTTTTCAGGGCTGCCCGATGCGCTGCCAGTATTGCCATAATCCCGATACATGGAAGATAGAGGATGGGGAAGAAATGACAGCGGATGAGATCATAGACCGTTTCGAGCGCAACCGTTCTTTCTATCAGACCGGGGGGATCACGGCAACGGGTGGAGAACCCATGTTACAACTTGATTTTCTGACGGAGCTTTTTACGAAGGCAAAGGAAAAGGGTATTCACACCTGTCTGGATACATCCGGAATTATGTTTCCAAAGAAACATACAGGAACAGATCAGATCAGTGAGAGAGAGATCAGCCTCACTGGAATAAGTGAAAACATGGCATCAGACAGAATGGAAAAGATAGAACAGCTCATGTCCGTGACAGATATTGTCATGCTTGATATTAAGCATATCAACGATGAGGAACATCAGAAACTCACTGGGCAGCCGAACAGCAATATTCTTGCGTTTGCAAAGTATCTTGATTCGATCGGAAAGCCAGTCTGGATTCGTCATGTCGTTGTACCGGGTATTACATTTGATGAAAAAGAGCTGACGGAACTTGGAATGTTTTTAAAGACACTGCACAACGTGGAAAAGCTGGAAGTTCTTCCGTATCATTCTATGGGTAAAGTTAAGTACGACAACCTCGGCATGGATTATGTTTTAAAAGATACACCTCAGCTTACCAAAGTAGAAGCAAAGGAAGCGGAAAATATCATCCGGGCAGCAATGGAACAATAGCAGGAGAAGTAAGTTTTATGAAAAACATTTTTTTTGAAGAAAAGTATTTACAGATTTCTTTTTTTGCGATTTAATAAGAAGCAGGTATAGAGTTCCAAAGAAGAAAGGATGAAAAAATATGAAAATCAAGAATATCAAAGATGTCGACGGATTTTTTAAAGTAATTGATTCCTGTGCCGGAAAAGTAGAATTGATCACAGGTGAGGGAGACAGATTAAACCTCAAATCAAAACTTTGCCAGTATGTTTCTCTGACAAGCTTATTAAAATCTGATGTAGAGATCCCGGAACTTGAAGTTGTAGCTTACGAGCCGGAAGATACAGAGAGAATCATCAAGTTTTTAATGACAAACTAGAAATGAACAGAAGCTGATCGTAAAAAAGCGGTCAGCTTTTTTTATTACATAGGAAATTACTTCCTATGTAATAAAAACGCTCCGCGAGGATGCCATGTTCTTATTTTCTTCTCTTTACAACATGCTATGACGGTTGCAATTCACGGCATGAAATAGTACAATAAATCGTCTTAAAAATGGAATAATAATGTTAGTATATAGCGAAAGGAATTAAGATGTCAAAAATAGAGTTTCACGAAATTACATTAGATGATAAGGCATGGATGGATGCCAGATTTCAGGAAGATGACAGAAATGCATGCGAGTACACGTTTGCCAATAATTTTGTCTGGCGGAAAGTGTATCATGTTGAAGTTGCAGAAAAATATGGGTGTGCAGTCATTCGTTTTGAGGAGGAGGGAGTGGTGATGTATTCCTATCCGATCGGGGCAGGTGACCGCAGAAAAGTGATCGATGAACTGCGCACGATCTGTGAGGAAGAAAAACGCCCACTTATTATGAGCCCATTGAGCGAAGCAGACCGGGAGCAGATGCTTACATGGTATCCGGAACAGTTTTTGATCCAGGGAGACCGGAACGATTATGATTACATTTATTCCAGAGAAAAATTAGCAACGCTTGCGGGGAAAAAGATGCATGGCAAGAGAAATCATATTGCGAGATTTCAGGATGAGGATGACTGGTGCTATGAGGAACTGAATGATTCCAATATAGAAGAATGCCGCAATATGACTTACACATGGATCAAAATGAGGGCAGAGAAATGGAATGAAGAGATGGAACTTGAGATGTCAGTGCTTCATGAGGCATTTGACTATAGAAAAGAACTCGGGCTTGTTGGTGGGATTATCCGGAAGGCAGGACAGATTGTTGCATTTTCTATCGGGGAACCGTTAAACAGTGACACTTATGTTGTCCACTTCGAAAAAGCATTTCCGGATATGCAGGGCGCATATCCGATGATTAACCAGCAGTTTGTTTTACATGCGTGTGAAGATTATACTTATGTAAACCGCGAGGAGGATACGGGGGATCCGGGACTGCGAAAGGCTAAGATGTCCTATTATCCGGAAATCCTGCTGAAAAAATATGTGGCGATTTCAAGTGATGTCATTTTTGCAGATAAGGACAGAAACAGGGAAGAAATCCACAAAATATGGGAGACCTGTTTTGGTGACGAGGCGGAACTGGTAGATTTTTATCTGGATAAACGGATGACAGAGGATAATATGCTGCTCATCTGTCAGGATGGGCATGCGGTTTCCATGGCAAGCTTTTTAGATATTAATGTCAGGGACGGTGAGGAGTGGAAGCCGGCCAAATATGTTTATGCAGTGGCGACACTTCCAGAATACCGTGGCAGAGGTTATGCAGGGAAAATCTTAAAGAAGGCAGAAGAGATTTTTAATATGCCATTGGTGTTAGTCCCGGCCGAAAAAGAGCTTGTCGGTTATTACCGTAAGGTTGGGTTCACAGAGGCGTATCCATCGGAGCGTTTACTGGAAAAACAGGATGTGCCGGAACTTTCTGCAGCGGAATTAAACAGTTATTCTGTGGAGGAGATCACTGCGGCAGAATATCAAAAAATCCGGGAGCAGAAATTGATGAGAGATGGTTTTATTGCATGGGATGAGGCGGCAATCCGTTTTGCGATGGATTTTAACTGTTTCTGTGGCGGAAGAACGGTGAAGGTAGTGTGGAGTGATGATATTTCCAGAGACGAGAGTGCAGAGGACGCTGATATTCTAATGTACTGCCCAGAGAATGGGACGCTGCACATTATCGAAACGACACTGGGTGAAGAACAGTTTGAGGAACTTCTGCCGGAACTTATGGCGCAGACAAAAACAGAACGTCTGGTATATGACAGAAAGGGTATCATGGTGCTTTCTTCTGATGACCAGGACAGGCAGGAAAGACTGCTTGCAGATGGTTATTTTGCGCTGTCGCTGGCGTAAAGACCAATCTGAAATTCTGAAATTTTCAGAAATTATATAAAATATATAAAAAGTTTTCGGTTTAAGACAAAAAAAAGTTGATAATGTATAAAAACATGCTATAATAAAGTCATGATATAAATAAGCATTCAGAAAGCTATCTGACATAGCATGGAATTGGATCATTATATCAAATAAGCGACAAAGGGGTTGGACATCATGAGAATTAAGATCACAGGAAGAAACATCGAATTGACAGAAGGACTGAAAGCCGCAGTGGAGGACAAGCTGAATAAGCTTGAGAAGTATTTTACTCCGGACACAGAAGTGAATGTAACATTGAGCGTAGAGAAGGAACGCCAGAAAGTTGAAGTTACGATTCCTATGAAGGGAAGTTATATCCGTTCCGAACAGGTAAGCAGTGATATGTATGTATCCATTGATCTGGTAGAGGAAGTCATTGAACGTCAGCTTAAAAAGTATAGAACAAAACTTGTAACAAAGCAGCAGAATGCAGCAGCAGTTTTCAAACAGGATTTTCTGGATGAGAAGTCAGAGGATGATGAAGAGATCAAGATCATCAGAACCAAGAAGTTTGATATGAAACCAATGTATCCGGAGGATGCATGTGTAGAGATGGAATTATTAGGACATGATTTCTATGTATTCATCAACGCAGAAACAGAGGATGTCAATGTTGTTTATAAGAGAAAAGGCAATACTTACGGATTGATCGAGCCGGAATATTAAAAGTGAGATCAGAGGAGAGCGGGCAGCTCTCCTCTTTTTAGATTCAGCATGAAATTACTGTAAAGTGCCGGTATACAGGATGGATATGCCGAACTGCTTTTTCTGTAAAAACAGGAAAACGTGCGGAAAAAGCGAATTGTGCTGCAGATATCGGTGGCGTATAATGGAATTACTTCATGTGTAGTAACTTTGAGAGAGATGGAGAAAAAATTTTTTGATATTTTAAGAATTGTACAGAAAAATCCGGTATTCGGAAAAACGTTAATGTGCGGCGGTATGTTAGATGAAAAGCGCATGGAAATCCTATATGAGATTCTCTATGCGATTGACAGGGGGGAGCTTACGGATACCAGAAATGACATCTTTCAGTATGGCAGTCTGATCGGAAAAAAGGACTTACTGGCAAGACAGATTTTTTTGTGTTTATTGATTCTCTTAGATGAGCAGGAACAGATGATCAGGAAATGATTTGCAGATCGTAATAACAAAAGATTTTTTACAAAAGAGTTCTGTGTAAGGCACAGAATTGCCGTGTGGATTTTTAGATGGAAAAAGAGTCTGTAGTTCGGCTCAGAATAACAAGGGAGGAGAAAGTATTACTACACAAGGGGAGAGTTTTTAGAATAGTCTTACCGGATGTTCCGGTGAGACTATTCTTTTTTATCTTGTCATGAGTTGGAAAAAGGGTTACTATAATAAAGATTTGATAGGCAGACATATAATGTTAAAAAGTTGGAGCAAAATCCAAAATAAAATCAGAATAGAGGAGATTACACCATGAATATTGTTGTTTTAGCAGGTGGTTTAAGTACAGAGAGAGATGTGTCTTTCAAGACGGGGGATATGGTATCCAAAGCACTTCGTGAGAATGGACATAATGTTATTTTACTGGATGTTTTTATGGGATACAGTGACAAAGAGGAAAATCTGACCGGAATTTTTGACCGCACAGAGGAAGTCAGCGTACAGGTAAAGGATATCCCGGAAACAGCACCGGATCTTGCAAAGGTAAAAGCGTCAAGAAAAGACCAGTCGGACTGCTTCTTCGGACCGAATGTCATCAACATGTGCCGCATGGCGGATATTGTTTTCATGGCATTACACGGAGAAAACGGAGAGAATGGCAAGATTCAGGCAGCTTTTGATCTGTTTGGAATCAAGTATACCGGAACCGGTTATTTGAGCAGTGCGCTTGCAATGGATAAGGGAATGGCAAAACAGCTATTTATCGCTGGTGGAATCCCGACACCACAAGGTATTTCCATGAAGAAAGAGAACTGGAAAGATTCTGCAAAAGAACTTGGCTTAAAGCTTCCATGTGTTGTAAAACCATGCTGTGGAGGTTCCAGTATCGGTGTTACGATTGTGCGCACAGAGGATGAATTCAAGAGCGCTTTGGATGAGGCGTTCAAATGGGAAGATAACCTCATCATTGAGGAGTATGTAGAGGGACGTGAGTTTTCCATCGGCGTTATTGACTATAAGGCGCTTCCGGTCATTGAGATCGCACCAATTCAGGGATTCTATGATTACAAGAATAAGTACAAAGCAGGCAGTGCAGTTGAAACCTGTCCGGCAGAATTACCGGAAGAGATCACAAAGCGGATGCAGCATTACGCAGAGCGCGTGGCAGAGGTGTTAGGACTGGATACTTACTCCCGCTCGGATTTCTTATTAAATAAGAATAACGAAATTTACTGTCTGGAAGCAAACACACTTCCCGGCATGACACCGACAAGCCTTCTTCCACAGGAAGCAGGCGTTCTGGGAATCAACTTTAATCAGTTATGTGAGAAGCTGATTGAGATTTCCTTAAAAAAATATGAGAAATAATGATGAATGACATATCGCCACCAGTTTTGCAGAACCGGTGGCAGTTTGTTCTATAATAACAGGAGCATGATATGAAAAATATGACCTTAGAGCATATCGCAGCAGTCTGCGGCGGTACTTACATAGGAAATGAAGCGGATAAAACGCGTGAGATCCAAGGAGCAGTGATCGACAGCCGCCTTGTGGAAAAAGATTACTTATTTATCCCGGTACGTGGAGAAAAGGTGGACGGACACAGTTTCATCCCATCTGTTTTTGAAAAAGGAGCACTGGCAGTGCTCTCTGAAGAGAAGTTAGAGAATCCGGCAGGCCCATACATTCTCGTGGAAAACACCTTAGATGCGATGAAGAAGATCGCAGCAGATTACCGCAGAGGTCTGGATATTAAAGTAGTCGGAATCACAGGAAGCGTTGGAAAAACGAGCACTAAAGAGATGATCGCATCTGTTCTGGCACAGAAATATAACGTGTTAAAAACAGAGGGAAACTTGAATAACGAGATCGGACTTCCACTCACGATTTTTAAAATCCGGGAGGAACATCAGGTGGCTGTGCTTGAGATGGGAATTTCCGAGTTTGGTGAGATGGACCGGTTATCCACAATGGCAAACCCGGACATCTGCGTGATCACGAACATCGGACTCTGCCATCTGGAAAATCTCATCACAAGAGATGGAATCTTAAAGGCAAAGACAGAGAGTTTTGCGCATCTGACACCGGATGGAATTGCGGTATTAAACGGAGATGACGACAAGCTCTGCGATAAGAAAGTTGTCAATGGAAAACCGGCAGTGTTCTATGGTATCGAAAAGGCTGCCAAAGTGGCTGAAACAGAGGAAGGAACTAAGACGCTTGCCGAGAAAACGGTTTACGCAACGAATGTAGAGGCAGTTGACCTGACCGGAACAAAAGCAGCGATCCATTATCCGTCGAAAGAGACAGGCGGGGAAGTGACGATGGAAGTCACGATTCCAATCGCCGGAGAACACAATGTATACAATGCGCTGGCAGCGGTGAGCGTGGCAAGAGAATTAGGACTGACCTGTGACGAGATGAAGCGCGGGATTGAATCAGTGCAGACGATCGGCGGCAGAAGTAATCTGATCCACAAAAATGGCATTACGATCATCGACGACTGCTACAATGCAAATCCGGTTTCCATGAAAGCATCCATCGATGTATTGTCCAACGCACCGGGCAGAAAAATCGCGGTACTCGGAGATATGGGCGAGCTTGGCGCAGAGGAAAAACAGCTTCACTATATGGTGGGAGAACATTTTGCAGGAAAGGGAATTGACGCACTTTACTGTGTGGGAACACTCTCACAGGAGATCACTAAAGCAGTGCGTGCAAATAGCAGTGCGACAGAAGTCCATCATTATGAGGACAAAGCAGACCTGATCAAAGACCTTGTGAAAGAGGTACAGAGCGGAGATACAGTGCTTGTGAAAGCGTCACATTTTATGGGATTCCCGGAGATTGTGAAGGAATTGACGAAGTAAAAATAGGAATGTCCGATGCGACACGCCAAAACCCCCAGTGCCGAAACACTGGGGGTTTTCAAAATAGATTATTTTATGTTCTAATATGGTCTGACAGATACCTAAATCATAGATTTATTTTTCTCTAACATCTCAGCAATCACATCCTGACAGTAAGCTCCGATTTTTTTCTTCTGTTCCTTATCCAGCTCGTTCGGATAAATTGGTTTTCCGTATTCTACAATTACATGTGCTTTTTTGACACGAGGCATATGAGCCTCCAACACATCTGCGGAGTTCGTGATCGCCATCGGGATAATCGGACAGCCACTCTTTTCCGCAATCTTGAAACTTCCCTCTTTGAATGGGAGCATCAGATCGTCCGTTTTATTTCTTGTGCCTTCCGGGAAGATACACATGGAAATTCCATTCTTTACATTGTCGATTCCGGCAAGGATCGTTTTTAACGCTTCTTTTACATTCTCACGGTCGATAAACAGACAGTGCAGACGCCGCATCCAGGTGCGCAGCAACGGCACTTTTTCCATATCCTTTTTCGCAATGTAGCCGGTGAGACGCGGGCAGCGTGCATAGGTGATGATAATATCGAAATAGCTTCTGTGGTTTCCGATGTATAAGACCGCCTGATCTTTCGGGACATTTTCTTCACCGATGACGGTCACTTTCGTTCCACAGATAAATAAAATCACACGGAATGCCCACTGCACCATGCGAAGCTGGCCTAAGTCGGCAGCCTGTTTGTTGAATTTTGCAATGATCCATTCCACGCCGAGCACCGGGATTCCGATGATGAGGTAGAGAATTGCAAAGAGTAATGCAAGGATTAATCTTATCATAAGGAAAATTCCTTTCTACTTAATAAAATGTTTTATAGATAATTACGAAACTCCTCCTATTCTTCTTTTAATTGTTCAAAATCAACAAAAACATTCAAGACACGCTCTCGCTATGTGTCACTCGCAACGATTCCCCAATGTCTTTCATGTCTTTTGTTGATTTTTCACAATATGATTTAGGTTTTCAGGAGTTTCGTAATTGTCTATAAAATTAAAAAAAATACGATGATACATATTACACTGAAATATCAGCCTCATCTCATTATAAGGGTTGGGGAAGAGAAAAACAACTCATAAATTAGGAATATAGAAAGGTATGCCGGCATACAATGGTATAAGAGGTTACTGGAATGAGGTACGGGTGAACAGTAACTATAAGAGCAAAAATGCTGTGCCGCAGGGCACGGAACTGGAGGCGGGTATGCAGACGAAAAGGAAAAAAAGCAGGTATGTTTTTTGGAAAACGGAGGTTCTTTTTACGACGCTTTTTTTTGCAGCACTTCTTTTTGCCGGATGCAGTGTGGAACAGACGAACCGGACAAAAATCAGTGATCTTGATTACACGATCGCCGCAGAGGCAGACATACCGGAAGAACTGCAAAATGATATTGAGGAGAAAAAGGCTGCAGATTTTAAAATGACGTACAAAGACAGCGAATTTTTATACATAGTAAGAGGCTACGGAGAACAGGAGACCGGAGGGTATAGTATCTGTATCCGCAATCTGTATCTGACATCGAATGCGATCATTTTTGATACGGAACTGATTGGTCCGCGCAAGGGGGAAACCATCAGTAAGAGCCCAAGTTATCCATATATTGTGGTGAAAGTGGAGCTGCGAGATGAGAATGTAGTGTTTGAGTAGATTTGTATGAAAAAACATTCAAAAATAGAGAAAAATTGCAAATATTCATGAATTTTGTACAAAACACGCAAATCCGTTTGACAAAATTTTATTACAGTGCTAAAGTAAAGCGTGAAATAAGGAGGTAGAAAAATGCAACAGGCAGACATCAGTAAGGTACGTGCATCCGTACACCAGCAGTGTGGCAGTAAAGTTATGATCCAGCTTGACCGTGGGCGTAATAAGGTTGATATCCAGCAGGGCGTGATCCAGCATGCATATCCAAGTGTTTTCACGATATTGGTAAATGATGAGCGTGATGACAATCAACCTCAGTTATTATCCTTTAGTTACAATGATATTATTACAAAAGATATTCGCATGAAACTCTGCTAAGAAAGTGTGCAGATGGCTATTTTGTGAGCAAATAGTGATAAAAGCGTGTATAAAATTCTCTCTATTCGAATACAATGAAAAAAAGGATTTCGGATCGGGGGAATTTTTTTGCAGTTAAATAAAATAAAATTACATAGTTGCACGACATTTGCCAGTGCACAGAGCCAGATTACATTAGATGACGATTACAACGTGCCGGACTACCGGCCGGATATTGTGAAAGTGTTAAAAGAAAAGGGAGAACTTCATTTTGATGAGGTGAAGGCGGCAGCAGGCGCAGCGTGGTTAAAGGGACGCCTTGTTTTCAGGGTATTGTACCGCAGCGATCAGGAAAATGGAAAAATAAGCTGTCTGAAAGGAGAGATACCGTTTCAGGAAAAACTCAACATGGACGGTGTACAGGAATATGATGTGATACAGGCATCCGGAGAGATTGAGGATCTCACGATCGGAGTCATCCATTCCAGAAAAATCAGCGTGCGGGCAGTCATTTTGTTAAAGACAGAAGAACCGCAGGAAAAAGAGGATGAACTCTGTGTTGGGATAGAGGCGGATGACGGATGTGAAAAACGTTATCGGAACACAAATATCTTACAGCTTTTATGTATGAAGCGCGATCAGTGCCGCCAGAAAAGCGAGATCACACTGCCGTCAAGCAAACCAAATGTGCAGGAAATTTTATGGAAAAGCTTAGAAATCCGCAATCTGGATACAAAAATGGGGCAGGACGGTGTAAAACTGAGTGGCGAAGTGCTCATCTCCGTTTTGTATCAGGAGGAAGAGGAAACAGACCGCGTGCAGTGGTATGAGACGGTGATTCCATTGGACTGCGGTGTGGAATGTGACGCAGGAACGGAGGCAGATATTATTTATAAAGTGAAGGCAAGACCGGCTTCCATGGAACTTGAGGTAAAGCCGGACTACGACGGTGAGGAGCGCGTTCTGGTCCTGGAACTTGTGATGAATCTGGATATCCGGGTGTGGAAAGAACAGGAGATTTCCATGTTAGAGGACGTTTATTCTCTGAAAAAGGAGATCATTCCGGTCTGCACAGGCGTGACTTTACATCATATTTCTGTGAAAAATGACAGCCAGTGCCGCCTGACCGAGCAGATGGAGTTAGCGGAAAGTCAGGAGAAGATTTTACAGATTTGTTCCTGTGAGGGAACGGTTCATTTAGAGAGCACGGAATTGACCGAACAGGGCGTGCGTGCAGAGGGGATTCTGGTCACAGAACTGCTTTATATCACGACCGACGATCAGATGCCAATCGGTTCTGCCAGAGAGATTTATCCATTTGAACAGCTCATTGAAATCCCACAGCAGACGGCGCGGACAGAGCGCAATAAGCCGGAAGAGTTGGAGGCTTTGGAGCGGAAAAATAAACTGCAGACAGAGCTTGATTGCAGGATCAGCCAGTTGTCCGCGGTCATGCTCGATCAGGATCATGTGGAAATAAAAGCGGTGATCGGATTAGATTTGCTTGCATTTGAGCAGGAACAGATAGATAATATTACTGATATGCGTGAGGAGGCTCTGGATATGGAGCAGTTACAGAAGCGTCCGGGACTGGTCGGTTACATTGCAAAAGATGGGGATTCGCTTTGGAGTATCGCAAAGGAGAATCACACAACGGTGGAAGATATTCTGCGGGATAATCACCGGACGGATGAGAATCTGTGCAGAGGGGAAAAAATTCTGATCGTAAAGAAAGTGGAACTGAACAGTTACGAATCGTAATTGTGAAGTACTGAAAAATCACAAAAAGACAATGAAAAGCAGATTAAGAAGAATTGAGATAACATGATAGAGGTAACACAGATTCGAAAAAGTTATGGAAAAAAGAAAGTACTGTCCGATATCACCTTTCAGGTTAAGCCGGGGGAGTGCGTTGCGATCGCAGGGAAAAACGGCTGCGGCAAATCTACCTTAATGCAGATCATGGCGGGCATTTTAAAGCCGGATGGCGGTGAACTATGCTATTTTGGAAAAAAAGCAGCCTACAAAAGCAGTACATTTCGTCGGTTTTGCGGTTATGTGCCGCAGGAAAATCCGTTGATGGAAGAACTGACGGTGCAGGATAATCTGAAACTCTGGGGCGGCAGCCACAACGCCAACACAAAAGAGCTGGTCGCACAGTTTCAAGTGGAGGATTTGTTGCAAACAGAGGTAAGCAAACTTTCCGGTGGTATGAAACGGCGTTTGAGCATTGCGTGTGCACTTGTGGAGAACCCGCCATTTTTACTGATGGATGAACCGACGACAGCTCTTGACCTTTATTATAAAGAGAGCATTCACCAGTGGATGAAAACCTATCAGCAGAAAAATGGAATCATCCTTATGACGACGCATGATGAGAGCGAGATACGCAATGCGGACAGATGCCTTTTTATGGATGAGGGCAAAGTGCAGGAATTAGATGCAGAAGATATTTTGCAAAAGTTTGCAGGCATGTCAGAATGACAATCAAGTACAAATACTAAGGAAACAGAGAAAACAAGGGAGGATTCGTTATGAACGGACAATTTGAAACACAAAATCCGGTGGAGAATACTGTGACACCGGCAAACCAGATGGAAACACAAACACCGGAAGCACCAAAAAAGAAAGGAAACAAAGCCGCCATTATTGCAGGCGTGGCAGCAGCAGTGGTTGTCGCGGGCGGCGTTGGCGTATTTGCAGCGGTCAAAACAGGAGCTTTTTTAAGCCCGTCAAAAAAGGTATTGCTTGCAGGTGCAAAGACTGTGAGTGACATGGGAAGTTTGGGAGAGACATTAAAAGACTGTGTTTCCCTGTATTCGGATGAGTATACACTCAAAATGGATCTTTCCATGAACGAGGGCGATATTTCCATGGAGGGACGCTGCTCGAAAGAGAAGAAGCAGATAAAAGGAAATCTCAATATTTCCGGTGCGCCTTCGATCGATTTTCTGGCTGACATCGGCGCAGACAGTGTGCAGGTGGAAGTTCCAGCGATCAGTGACCACCTGTTTACCTATGATTACAGAAATGAAAAGAGCGGATATCTTCTGGAAATGGTAGATCAGGATACGCTCGATGCAGTGGATGCGACGCTTAAGGCTGCTTATGATAACCAGAATTCAGATGAGTTCCGCAAGAAAATGTTAAAAGTTTACGCGGATGAATACAATACGCTGGAATTTTCCAAAGTGGACGAAAAAGACTTTACCATCGACGGAACAGAGCGCAGCTGTAAGGGATATCAGACGGTTGTGACCAAAGACAACGTGAATCATGTGATCGATGGACTTGAGACACTTTACGGGGAAGATTATCAGGAACTGATGGATGCGCTTGATCTGACCGCAGCAGATTTTGTTGCATCTATGAGAGAGGCAGTGGAAGAACTTGATGACAGCACAACGCTTGTATTCTACTTATACAAAGGTCAGTATGCAGCCATTGATATCATACCGGAAAATGATGTCTCATTTGAAATCCAGTTCCTCGGCGGGGACAGGAGAACGCAGAACATGCTTATCCTTGCAGACGGAGAAAAAGTGATCGAGGTTCAGGGCAGTAACGAGGGCAGTGTCGAGACAATCATGATGACCGCAGAGGAAAACGATACCGTAAAGTTCACGTATGACAGTGACAGCGGAGACATCGCAATGGAAGCAAAATATGATGAGGAATCTTATGATTTTGCAGGAAATCTTGCAGTCGATAAGAACAGGATGGTCATTACCATTGATGATCTCGGAAATGATTCTGAAGATGTGAGCGGAAGTATCACATGGGAAAAAGGTGCCCAGTTTGAGGAAGTTTCCGGCGATGTCTTTGACCTTGGAAATGCAACTGAAGAGGAATGGCAGGATCTTCTTCATGAAATCTTTGCAGCAATGTTAGGTGGATTTTAATTCATGAGATTTTTTCTTCGATATCTGTCACTTGAGGGTAAAAAAAGCCTGATAGCGGCGAGAAAAAGCATGGTAAAGTTTATAGTGATGTTATTACTGATCGCAGGCGGAGTGCTTGCGGTCAGTCTCGTTATGCGGGATGCAGGTGTGTTCCAGACGGCAGAGATTGGCGTTGTGATCCCTGAGGATGAGGCACAGACGAAGATGGTGGCGCAGTTTATCTCTGCGATGGACAGCGTGAAAAGTGTCTGCCACTTTCAATATCTGGATCAGGGAGAAGCGATGGCATCGCTGGAAGAAGGTACTTTAGATGCGGTGCTCTCACTTCCGGAGCAGTTTTACGAGGATGTGGATTCCGGGAAAAATACACCGGCAACCATTTATTTCCCGGAAAATGCTCCGTTAAACACGAGAGTGTTCGGTGAACTTGTGACGGACGGCGTCTCTCTGCTACGGACGGCGGAGGCTGGTGTCTATGCTGCCTACGATACTGCGCAGATTTATCAGACGGAGATCTCAAGGAATCAGATCGGGGATGTGATCTCCGGGCTTTATATTTACGAGGCATTCGACCGCACTTCGGTTTTCCAGAAAAATGTGTATTCTTCGCTTGGAAAAGCAGACCTCCATCAATACTATTTTTCTGCGGCTGTTTTGCTCCTCTTTCTGATGATGGGGGTCAATTACGGTTATCTGTATCAGAAGCAGAGCCGTGCTGTGGAGGAAAAAATCAGAATTTACGGTATCGGCGAAGGAAAAAATGCATTGATCAAAGTGCTTCTTATGACCGTTCCGCTGTGGCTTGTGGGAGTTTTGGTGTATGCTGTGGGCTGTCTGGTATCAGGGAAGTATCATCTGTCTTTTTTGTGGTTTGACCGGGAGGTGCTGCCTGGAACACTGCTTCTTGCAGCGGTGATTGCAGCGTATTTTCAACTGATCTATACGATTTCGGGAGAGAGCACCAGAGGAACGATCGTGCTGCTTGCGGTCAATGTTTTTCAGATCATGGCTTCCGGTGTTGTGATCCCTACTGCATATCTGCCGGAACTTTTTGGAAAAATCGGAACCTTTTTTCCACTGACCTTTTGGGACAGCTATTATCTGAAATTATTGTTTTTCGGAATCAAAGGGCAGGAGACAAGGCAGCTGATCCTCATGTTTGCTGTGTTTTTTGCAGCCAGCGTGCTATGGGCAAAAGCGGCAGGAAATTTTGGAAACGCAGAACGGAGGGAACATAAAAAAGGCGGACGCCTGACCGTCGGAGGGGTTGGAAGATCAGCATTTTTTCATTGGTATTTTTTACAGTTGAAAGCGTGGCTGAAACGTGGGACAAGTCTGTTGTTATTAGTATCTATGCTATTTGTGGTCTGGTTTGCCGGACAGATCTCAATGCCGCAGTCTGACAATGTGACCGTTGGAATCGTGGAAACTGACGGAGCGCACGGAAAAGAAGTGCTGCAACATCTGACACAGCGTGAAAGTCTTTTTTCCTTTGTGATGTATGACAGCAAAGAGACGTTGCAGGAGGATGTCATTGCAGGAAAACTGGAGTGTGGTTTTTATTTTTCCAACAATTTTGAAAAGAAATTTGAGCATGAAAAGTTAAAAAACAGTGTGTCGTATCTTTGTACACCGCTTACCACGAAGGGCGAGGTTGCGCGTGAGACATTTTATGCGGCGCTGTTTGAGGTGTACGGAGCGCAGATGCTGAGTGCGAGGACAGAGCAGCTGTTTGGAGATAATGCTGCCGTAGCAGGTGATGTTCTGCTTGCCAATAATGAAAAGTATCTCAAAGGAAATGAGGTTTTTCAGGTAAATGTGGAGCAGACAGAGGCGGTACAGACGATAGAGGATGGAAAACAGGTATTTGCACTTCACGGGCTTGTGGCATTGTTTCTGTTTTTGATCATATATGTGGAATACGGACGACGTTTTGACGACGGCAGTGGAAAAACATATTTGGCACTTCCGGCGCCACTTGGCGAAGAATTTCAGATGATGGGACTTCTCGCAGCGGGAACCGTTCCGGCGGTGGCTGGCATGGTGTTACTGCTTTGTTCCGGGGAGAGCTGCGGACTCCTTCGGGAGATCAGCGCCATGATATTATTGCTGGCAGCCTGTATCGTGTGGATATGGATTGTTGGAAAATGGATACAAAATCTGACCAGTTTTACATCCCACATGTTCCTGCTTGTGTTGATAAATCTGGTGTTCTGCCCGGTTCTTGTGGATATTGCAGCCTTCATTCCGGCATTAAAATTCGTGCGGTACCTCTGCCCGGTGGGAATCTATCTATGGTTCATCTCCTTGTAAAATTATGGAAACGCTATCCACTATACAGAAAAATGTGTTAAAATAGATATGACATTGTAGATAGAATATCAGATAATTGTGTAACTCAACATAACGTAAATTGAATTGTGAAAAATTAACAAAAGACATGAAAGACATGAAAGACATGAAAGACATGAAAGACATTGGGGAACCGCCGGTTCTTAGAAAGCAGATACGACATTTTTAATCAGGTCTGCGCATTTACTGCACAGACCGTGCGAAGATGATTCAGGTGTGAGCAAATTCCTATCTGCGTAGCAGATTTTAAATGAATTTGCGAAGTACTGCGAAGAATGAGCAGTACCGCTGCGAGTGACACATAGCGGGAGCGTGTCTTGAATGTTTTTGTTGATTTTGAACAATTTGAAATAAAGGTAAGAGGAGTTACACAATTATCGTTCATTTATTTTCACACAAGGAGATTAACGCTTTTATGAAATTTTTACGAGCGATGAAAAAGATAAAGATAAAAAAGCAGATCATAGCGGCAGTTATGGCATGCGTGCTTGGCATTGGAGGCATATACTCAGTTCATGCGTCCGTTATTAACGATGCAAAAAATAAGAAAAATGAAGCGCAGCAGGAGTTGGATAATCTGAACAGCCAAATTGATGAGATCCAGGCGGCACAGAGTGATCTTCAGGAGGAAATGGACGCTTATGATGACCAGCTCATGGCACTGCTCACAGATATGGATCTTCTGGAAAACGATATGGATGCAAAGCAGGATGAGATTGACCAGGCGAATGCTGATCTGGAAGTCGCGCAGGAGAAAGAGCAGACGCAATATAACGCGATGAAAACGCGAATTCAGTATATGTATGAAAACGGTGACAGTAATTACTGGGAAGCGATGATGGGAGCAACGAGCATCACCGACCTTTTAAACCGTGTGGAATATGTATCCGAAGTGTATGATTACGACAGAAAGCAGCTTACTGCTTATCAGGAGACGGTACAGCAGGTGGCAGATCTGAAGGATCAGTTAAATGCACAGCTGGCAGAGATGGAAGAGCTAAAGATCAGTTATGAAGATCAGGCATCTTCCCTGCAGGCTTTGATCGCAGAAAAAAGCGCTGCGATGGATAATTTTGACGCCCAGCTTGCAAGCGCAAAAAGTCTTGCAAGTCAGTATGCAAATACGATCAAACAGCAGAACCAGATCATTGCAAATGAGCAGGCGCGTCAGGCTGCGGAGGAGGCAGCCGCAAGGCGGGCAGCACAGCAACAACAGCAAAATGCAGGAAATCAGTCAAACACAACGGGCAGTGACACAAATGCGTCAGCTTCAGGTTCAGGAACCGGTTTAACATCTTCAGGTTTAAATCCTGCACACACTACAAATGTAAGCGGAAGTGATGTGGTGGCCTTTGCGAGCCAATATGTCGGTTATCCGTATGTGTACGGCGGCAACAGTCTGACGGAGGGGGCTGACTGCTCTTATTTTGTCATGGCATGTTTCGGACAGTATGGAATCTCACTTCCGAGAAACTCTTATTCCATGCAGAGCTGCGGACAGGCAGTAAGCTATGACTGCGCACAGCCGGGAGATATCATCTGCTATCCGGGACATGTTGCAATCTATATGGGAAATGGAAGGATCGTGCATGCTTCCAGCCCGACAAACGGAATCTGTTACGGAAGTGCGACGTATCGTACGATCCTGACGATACGACGGGTGTTATAAAGGAATTGTAACTTTCTGGAAAAAGTGATATAATATCTTGCAGAGTTTGTCTATACTAACAGTTGGATAATTGCGAAACTTCTAACAAACGAACAGGGGATTCGCAGCTATCGGAAACTGACAATAGAAAGAAGGAGAAATATTATGCAGTTTGAACAGTTACAAAAAGATATGATAGCAGCCATGAAGGCAAGAGATAAAGTTCGTAAAGATGCGATTTCCGCATTGGTATCCGCAGCGAAGAAAGTAGCCATTGATGAGGGATGCAGAGATAACATCAGCGAGGAGATTGTTGACCGTGTCATTTTAAAGGAGATCAAATCTGTAAAAGAGCAGATTGATACGTGTCCTGCAGAGAGAACAGATTTGAAGGAAGAATATCAGGCTAGATATGATATTTATCAGGAATATGCACCAAAAATGATGTCCGCAGAGGAAGTGGAAGCATTTATCACTGAGAAATTTGCAGATATCGTTGCGGGCAGGAACAAAGGAATGATCATGAAAAATGTGATGCCTGAATTAAAAGGCAAGGCAGAAGGAAGCGTGATCAATCAGGTAGTTGCAAAACTTTGTCAGTAAGCACCATACAGAAGGGCGCGGCGATAATATGGAGAAGCGAATACGTTTTACAATCATACTTGTACTCATTTTGATCGTTGTCATAGCGTTTTCTTTCCAGTCGAAAGAGAAGAAGGAATATCTGGTTTACAATGAGGCATTAGATAAGACTGCGGTTACCGTGGATGATGTATCATTGACTTTGAAAGATATCGCATTTTATGTAGCTTATGAGGAAAAAACAGTTCAGGAACAGGCGATACTCTATAACCCGGACAATCCAAGACAGTACTGGAATGTTTATACAGACGGGCAGTTTGTGAAGCTTACTGCAAAACAGGCAGCATTGGATATGGCTGTGCATGATGAGATTTTTTATCAGATGGCTGTAGCAGAGGGCGTGAAGCTGGACGTGACGGAGCAGGAATATCTTGAAAATGATGAGAGTGATTTCTGGTCTGATTTAGAGGACTGGCAGAGAGAACAATTGGGGATTTCAGAGGAAGAACTGGATTCTGAAATGGAGAAAATAGCACTGGCTGACAAATATCAGAGTATTTATGCAGAGATGAACCAAAAAGAGTACGAGGCATATAATTTTAATGGGGAAGCCTATGAGGCACTTTTGTCGGAACACAAATACAGTGTGAATGAAAAAGTATGGGACAGAGTGGATTTTGGCTCTGTCACGCTTGATAATTAGAAAGTAGAAAAGAGAAAAATTATGTCAGTAAAAATTGGAAGAAATGATCCATGCTGGTGTGGAAGTGGCAGAAAGTACAAGGCATGCCATGAAGCATTTGATGAGAAGATCGCAAGATATGCGTCACAGGGACATATCGTGCCGCAGCGTAACATTATTAAAAATGCAGAGCAGATCGCAGGCATTAAAGAGAGTTGTAAAATTAACATTGCAGTGCTTGATTACATTGAGAAAAATATCCATGAGGGTATGAATACGGCAGAGATCGACAAAATTGTTTATGATATGACAACAAGCATGGGCGGAATCCCGGCGCCACTCAACTATGAAGGATATCCATTTTCTGTGTGTACCTCTGTGAATGATCAGGTGTGCCACGGTTTTCCTTCCAAGGATGTGATCTTAAAGGCAGGGGATATTATCAATGTTGACTGCTCTACCATTTTAAACGGTTATTTCTCTGATTCTTCGAGAATGTTCTGTATCGGTGAGGTCAGCCCTGAGAAGAAAAAGCTTGTCCAGGTGACCAAAGAATGTGTCGAACTTGGATTAAAAGAAGTAAAACCATGGGGCTTTTTAGGTGACATGGGGCAGGCAGTCCATGATCATGCGTTTTCCAATGGATACACGGTTGTCCGTGAAATTGGCGGACATGGTGTAGGACTTGAGTTCCACGAGGAGCCGTGGGTAGGATATAATTCCAGACGAGGACAGGAGATGCTGATGGTTCCGGGCATGATCTTTACGATCGAACCGATGGTGAATATGGGACAGCCAGATATCTATGTTGATTCCGATAATGACTGGGAAGTGTATACAGATGATGGACTTCCATCCGCACAGTGGGAGATCATGGTGCTTGTGACGGAGGACGGACATGAAGTCCTGTGCTGGTAAGCTGAATAGTGTGAAGAAGAAAAAAGCAGCATAGCCGTGAGGCTATGCTGTATGTTTGAAAAGCCGTATGTGGAGCGGCTCGCCGAGGTATTTGATAAAATGCCGGTAGATCACGGCCGCAGCGATCAGAAAGCTTCCAATCTGGATGGATGGAACTTTTACGGTAAACAGCACGCATAATGCAAACAGTCCAAAAGTAACGACAGACCGGAAAGAATGTGGGCTGACCACAACGATCAGGGAAAAGAAAATAAAGAAAAATGCAAGGTACACTGCTGGACGCATCTCCGGAAACAGACCGAGCAGGACTCCAAAGGAGGCGGTAATTGCTTTGCCGCCTTTTTCTTTTCGGAAAAATGGAAATGCGTGTCCGAATACCGGGGCGATGAGCACCGGAATAAAAAGCAGCGAGTGAGTATCTAAAAAGCACTGCCCGAGAAATACCGGAACAAATCCCTTTGCCAGCTCTAAAATAAGGGAGAGCAGCCCACAGAAAAATCCGCCGTACATAAAGGCATTGGCAACGCCCGGATTGTGGTCTGCCGGAAGTTCCCGGATATCAACGTGCCGGATGATTTTTGGCACCCAATAAGCAAACAATGTGCTTCCAAGGACGAATCCAAGAAGCGTAAAAAAGAGATATAACATAAAAAATCCTTTCTTTTAATGAGAAACAAGCCGTTCTAACAGACTGACAATCTGCATGGCGGCTTCAGGCTTACGTTCTCTGCGCTGTGCCTCTGACATCTGTTCACGCAGCGAATCATTTTCAATCAGTGCTTTGCCAAGCTGTACCTGCTTTGCAAGATGCTTCGATGAGACAGAGAGATGTCTTGCAACAAAAAACTGCAGGTTTGCAGTTTCGCATCCAGGAATCGGAGCCGTGTGGACGATCGGAATATTTTTTACAAGAGATTCTGTTGAGGTAAGGCCGCCCGGCTTTGTGTAAATGACATCGCAGGCATCCATAAAAAGGGATACATGATTGGTATATCCGATAATATGGACCCGTTTGTTAAAATGAAATTCTTTCCGCAAAATGCGCTCAATCTTTGCATTATTTCCACAGATGATCACAATGTGTTCTCCGTTCCGGCAGCGGAGGGCTAATTCAGCCGCAAAAACAGCCAGTTTCCCAAACCCCATACTTCCGCTCATGACGAGAAACATCGGAACATCCATCGGGAGATGCAGTTTTTCCCTTGCTGTCTCTTTGGACAGATTTTTGCAGAAATCCTGCCGCACCGGGATTCCGTAGGGAAGCAGTTTTTCCTTTGGAACACCTCGGTTTACATACTCCGGGATCAGGTCTTCGTGTGGGATCACATAATAATCGAGATCTGTCTCCTCCCAGAAGGGGATACAGGTGTAGTCTGTTCCGACCGCAACTGCCGGTATATGCAAAAGTTTTTTCTTTTTCATGTAAGTCATTGTCTCCGCAGGATAAAGGTGCGGGGTGACAACGATGTCAAAATCATGTCCGTCAATATAGGAGGCTAATTTTTTCCCCAATAAGGCGTTGGCAAAATAGACGGGAGATTTCCGCCTAAAACTAGAAATCAGCATCCCTACTTTATAAATGAATCCAAAAAAGAACGGAATATGTTTTACTATGCCGACATAGGCTCCGGCAACGGCATGGGAGGTGCGTTTCCCGGATAAAAGAAACATATCCATCATCTCTACTGTATGCCCTTTTAACTCGGCGGCTTCCTTGACAGCCCTTCCGGCACTGTTGTGTCCTTCTCCTGTATCACAGGATAATATCAAAATTTTCATAAATCTATAGAATCCCTTTCAAATTTCGGCTATAATCAGTGTAGCATATCGTATGTAAAATTACGAGAGAGAATTCTGGCGTAAGAATATCATTCAGGAGAGAGAGCATGAAACTATCAGGGAAAAAGGGAACAGAACAGTCAAAAAAGAAATCCGTCGGAAAAGCAAAGAAAGCATCTGAGGTAATAAAAGTTCCGGGAGACTGGCTTTATATGACACCACAGGAAATCGGTGTAAGACAGATATATGAAGCATTTGGGGAACAGGATGGCTATGAACTGGAAATCTGGGAAGATGCCGGAGTTCTTGAGATTGGAATGTCAGAGGGAGCTTCTGTAGATATCGAGACAGCACAGATTCATCCAAAGGACGAGGTTACGGCTTCTTTTGCAGCAGAACATCAGGTGAAAACGGTTTTTCTTGTGACATTTAAACCGGAAACTTATGAGGAAGCAAAACTGGTCATGCGTAAGATCATGGAGAAAACCGGCGGATTCTTCTGCGGAGATACGGAAGACTTTACACCAATGTTTGCGTGACAGAATAGAATGGTTGTAAAACAGATAAAGTATTTTTCTACAGGAAACAGGGAATCGCAGAGTAAATAAATGAGGGGCAGGATACGGACATGAACTTTGATTACATAAAAGAGGCAGAGCCTTCTACAGATGACTTGAGACAATTATATGATTCGTTGTATCAAAATTTGGAAAAAGCAGAGGAATTATATTGGACAAAACCACAGAGATGTGGCATGATGCTGCGCAAAGCAACGGAAAAAATCTGCCGGATTTATAATGGCTACTATGAAATCAATTTTCCGGAGAGTGCCACGCTGGAAGAGTATCTCTGTTATACAGGAGATGATGATCATAATGCGATGGTCAGCCGTTTTTTAAGTGTTGTGAGAAAAGAGCAGAGAGACCGTCTGGAGTGGCTTCGCGTGTGGGGCGATGAATGTGTTTTTATGGAGGAAAATCCAGACCAGATCAGACATAATGCGGATAAACTTTATCTGAATGTCAAAAAAATGATGGTGTACATGATGGAGGCAACAAAAGAAATGTGCACGCGTATTGATCATATGGAGAATCTGCAGGGAAGAAGTTTTGCGGATGATATTTTGCCAGGTTATCAGTCAGAAGAAGAATTAGAGGCTTTGGAAGAACAGCGGCAGAAGGAACAGCGGAAGAGTTTCTGGTCATCCCTGTTTGGAAAGAAAGAAAAGTAGAAAATACAATGAAACAGTTTTGCAGGGCTGCCAATACGGAGGTGCAAATGAAAAAAATATTATCAGGTTCCTACTATATCGTATCGCTTCTGGGAGTGCTGTTTGTTGTCGGCAGTTTTCTGTTTGCAACAAATGAAACACATTTCCGGAAGGGGGAGATCGCAGGACATCAGCAGATCACGCCCCAGAGCATTACACAGGTAGATGAAATGACAAAAGAATACATTTTCTCAGGAGAGCAGTTTACAGGGAAAAATATATGTCTTGCTTTTTATTCAATCCATCTTGGTATTGAAGTGTATGAAGATGGCGAGCTGATTTATAATCTGAAGCCGGTTCCAGGTATTTTTGGCACAACACCCGGGTCTGTCTGGAATTTTCTGGAGATCGATCCGGATTGTGGGCAGGTCATTGTGAGGACACATGCTGCGTACGAGAGAGTGGGCGGCGAGACCCTGTCTTTTTATATCGGCGAGGCAGTCGATGAGGTGCTGTATCTCATACGCAATTCTGCTATAGGTGCGTGTGTGTGTCTGTTGGAACTGGCAATCGGTATATTTCTGATCATGTATTTTATCATTGGCAATAAAGGGATACGCATTGAAAACTATGTTTTGTATTTTGGATTATTTGCAGTGCTGATGGGCGCATGGTCTTTGAATGAGACGGTGCTGATGGCGCTTCTGGTCAAAAATACAGTGGCAGGTTCTAATCTTGGGTATATTTTGATCATGCTTATGCCTGCACCTTTTGCGATGTTTGTGCAGGGTTTTTTAATGCCGGAAGATAAATGGGCTGCCGGATCAATCACATTTTTAAGTGTTTTGAATATGGCGGCATGCGTTCTGCTCCATATGACAGGAGTACTTGAATTTCGGAATGCTGTAACATTTACCCATATATTAATGGCTATGGATATCCTATATCTGGGATATGCATTGGTTCATTACGTGAAGAAGCACGGCATGGATAGGATTGCAAAGACGAATATTGTGGGAATTATCATTCTTTTTGCTGCATTTGCTGCAGATATTATATTTTTTTATGTTATTTCAACTGTTGTGGATATTCTGGGAAGAACAGGATTCCTTGTTTATATCTGTCTGCTGGCATGGCTTGCAGCATCAGATTCCATGGAAAAACTTCATGAAGGACAGAAAGCTGCCATCTATAAAGAACTGGCATTGAAGGATATTTTGACCGGACTTTACAGCAGGAATGCCTATGATGAATGGGAGAGAGACAATCAGCATCCGGACAAGACCGCCATTGTCATGTTAGATCTGAATAACCTGAAAAAGTGTAATGACCGGTATGGCCATGAGGCAGGCGATACCTACCTGAAAAAGGCATCGGAGATGATCACAAATGCATTTTCACAGGAGAATACAGTATATCGTATTGGTGGAGATGAATTCTGTGTGATCATGCCGGATGCAAAGGAAAATAGCATAGAAGGAGCAATGGACAGACTGAAAGAGCTTCAGAAGCAATACAAAGGAACAGATCATTCAGTGGAAGTGGAGATCGCCTGCGGCTATGCGTTCTATGATGACAACGTGGATCAGAGTTTTGTGGATACAAGAAAGAGGGCAGATACGCATATGTATGAAAATAAGCGTATGCTAAAGGGAAAGGAACCGCGTTAATTTAAAAATTGAATAATAAAAAGGATTCCCCTGCATACAATGTAAAAACAAGTATTGCAGGGGAATTTTTTTGAAAGGTTATATTGAGGAAAGAGCAATTGAGATAGCAAGATATATTATCGACAACAACACGACGGTAAGACAGGCAGCAAAGCATTTTGGGATATCGAAATCAACGGTACATACGGTGGTAACAAAATAGAATGCTTAAAGAAGATATTAAAAAGGCAGTTCATTTGGAATATAGAATAGATAAAAAGCGATAAGGGGAAACCTTATCGCTTTATTAAAAGAAGAATGTGGGATTGATAATCATTTAATTTTACATAATTAGATGTCAGTAGAAAGTTTATTAATTTTTCTTAGAGCAATACGATAAGAAATGTAAAAAAATAACAATGTTACAAGGAAATAAACAGTTAGAAATATTAAGGAGACTATAATTCTTTGATTAATTAGTTCAAGATAGAAAAAAGTATTAATTTGGGAACTCATAACAAAAATGGTAATACTATTTAAACTAGAATAGCATAGTGCAAATAGCCAACACCAGTGTGGAAAATGTTGGGTTCCATTAAAAAGAACTCCTTTTATTGACATCCAAATGATTAACGCACAAGGCGCTAATGAAATAACCCAACCGTTTAAGCTTGTTTGAAAAAAATAATCTAGTAGATTAGTAAGATTATCTAATATAATTATACCCCAAAAAAGTTTAACATAAATTGTGTTCCGAATATTTGTGATCCTTTCATCACAGTGAATGGTGGTTTTCATAAGTTGTCCTCCTCCCAAAATAAATCGTTTAATGTTTTGTTAAGTACTTTACATATCCGAATACAAAGCTGAAGACTGGGATTAAACTTTCCGCCTTCTAGTAAGTTGATAGTAGGGCGTGTAACATTAACTTTGGCAGCCAGTTCTTCTTGAGAAAGATTCATCTCAACGCGCGCTAATTTAAGACGCATATTTTTCATTTATATAACCTCCTTTCTATATGTATTATATGATATATCAAACAAAGTGTAAAGTATATAATACAAAAAATAATAAATATATAACGTTATGCGGAAAAGATTATTATGTTTTGGTAATAGAACTTTTAAGTATTTGATTCAAGTGTCGGAGTAATAAAAGAGTTACGAAATAAAGTAAAAGCAAATTAGGAGGGTATAGAACTAAACAATCGTTTATAACAAGATATAAAATGTCAGGTGTAGATCAATCAGATTTCTGATTGATTCTGAGGGTTTGGGAGATACTCCCAACAAGCAAAAATGCATTTTGTGTGTACAAATGCACTGCTTGCCAAGTTGTGAATATAGAATTGATGGTAAACTTGAATTTAGAAAAAACAAGGCAAACAAGAGGAGACGGGGCATAAAATTGTATATTGAATTGGCATTGAAACGCTTGAAAAGGTTTAGTAACATAAAACCTTTTTCAAGCGTTTCTTTTTATTTTACGACTTTTAATGGAATATGATGCAGTCAGGAGCAGTGAAATTTTTTGAAAAAGTACGGTGGGAATGGACAAAAGTTTAGTATTTGGGGAACGTAATTTGATTTCAAGTAGGTTATGCTTAACTTAGATTAAATGATCTGGTCTAATCTAAGAATCTTTCTCATAGTATGGGAGAGAAGGACAGGCGAGGTAAGGGGGTGTAGCTTTCGCTTGAAACGGACGAAATTAAATTATCGTTTTCATAATCCAAATTCAGCGGAAGATACTGCAGATTTCCTGTGTAAACTCTTAATAGAAGTAAATGCTGGGAAGGTAGAGCGGGCAATAGAGAAAACTGCATTGTATGCAGAGAGTGAGGCTTACATATTAGAGAACTTATCGGAAAACAAGGAAAAATTATGCGTGGGGTAAGAGGAGCAAGGTGAGAGCCTTGCTTTTTGCTTTGATATCTAAAGGAAATGAATAGTCAACATTTAAATGAGAAAAAATCACATCTAGGTGTTGATTATTTTGAAAAAATGCATATAATAAAAAACAGAAAAGAAGATGAGGTAGCAATTATGTTGATACAATTTAATTTTAAAAATTTTAGATCTTTTAGAGAAGAAGCAACTTTGGATTTGTCTGCCACTAAGATGACAGAATTTTCTGAAAGAGTTGTGACCATCGGAAGAGAAAAGATACTGCCGGTTGCTGCCATTTATGGAGCAAACGCAAGTGGCAAGTCAAATATATACAGTGCATTTGAGTATATGGCCGAGTATGTAGTGGATTCTTTCAAGTATGGAGATGAGGAAGAGAAGTTTGAGGAGTATAGACCTACTCCGTTTTTGTTTGATTCCACGTCAGCAGATGCAGAGTCCAGTTTTGAGGTCTATTTCACTATTCCTGGAGATAAGAACGAGAAGACATATAATTATGGATTCTGCGTTGATCAGGAAGGTGTAACAGAGGAATGGCTGAACTCTAAGGCCAAGACAGCCAGAAAGTACAGTACAGTATTTTATCGTGGGAATTCTGACAGTGAATTAGATCTATCAGGCTTGCCGAAGAACAGCAGGGATAATATAAAGATTGCGCTGGAAAAGCAGGTGTTGATTGCTTCTTTAGGAGCTAAGTTAAAAATTAGTAAATGTAAGGCAATCAGAGACTGGTTCTTGACAAATGAATTTGCAGATTTTGGTGATCCGGTTACTAACTTTTTCTTATCACGTAGATTGCCGAGAGGCTTTGTGGATGATAAGAACGTTCAGCAGAAGGTTGTGGAATACTTTGCATCTTTTGATGAACATATTAAGGATTTTCGGGTAGAAAAGGTTCCGAGTGATGGTGAATCAAAGGAAGAAAAATATAAGATTAATGCGCTTCATAAGAAGATTGATTCTGATGAAATGGCAGAGATACCCTTAGGTGCAGAGTCAGCCGGAACATTAAAGATGTTTGCTCTTTATCCGGAATTACAGGAGGTATTAGAAAAAGGAAGCGTATTTTTCATTGATGAATTAAATGCCCGTCTGCATCCGCTATTGGTAAGAAACTTTTTACTTACATTCTTGAACCCGAATATTAATGTTAACCATGCGCAACTTGTATTTACAACGCATGATACCTGGCAACTTTCAAATCAGCTGCTGCGTCGTGATGAAATCTGGTTTGTTGAGAAGGATGACCGGGGTGTTTCAACATTATATTCTCTTGCAGATTTTGTGGATGAGGATGGAGCGCGTATTCGTAAGGACGAAAGCTATGAGAAGAATTATCTTATTGGTAAGTATGGTGCCATTCCGACTTTAAAGAGTATTGATATGTTTAAGGAGGATTGAGCATGGCAAAAGGGGATAGAATAGGGAACAGAAAGACAAGAGAGCAAAGAAGAACAATCAAAGTACCGGAATTGGGATATTACTTGATTGTTACAGACACTGAAGGGACAGAACGCTGCTTTTTTACAGGACTGCATCAATCATTGCCGGAAGAAGTTAAAAACAAACTAGTCATTAAAGTCGTGGAAACAAAGACAAGAAGTATGATTGATAAATGCTTGGAGCTAACAGCCTATGAGGCTCAATATCGTATTCCTTGGATTGTGTTTGACAGAGATCAAGTGATAGGATTTGATGAAATTATTTCCGAGGCAGAGAAAAAAGGTATACAAGTAGGGTGGTCGAATCCGTGTTTTGAAATATGGATGTATACTTATTTTGGTGCAATGCCGGCAATTCAAGATTCATGGACATGCTGCTCTGAGTTCGGACGAGTATATGAGAGCAAGACGGGACAGAAGTATTCCAAGGCAGATGAAAAGATGTATGGAAAAATCAGCAATGCAGGTAATGAGGAAAAGGCAATACAGATAGCACAGCAGAAATTGGAGCAGTGTGAACGTGAAGGTAAAAAGAAACCATCAGAGATGTGTCCGGGGACGACGGTGCATAGGTTGGTGGGGGAAATACGTTATAAAACAAATAATTAGAAAGAATTTGTATAAACGAAAAAATGGAGCAATAAAAAATGGAAAGGAGATTAATATGCCATATGTAGCAAAGCCAAAACCCTGCTATATGGATCAATTTGAGTTTTATAAAGTGATTGATGGAAGAAAAGTGTATAGGGGGAATGGTCGATTATATTCATGGGATGAGTTGCATGGAGAAATAGAGGTGTTTAATAAGCAGGGGTGGCATTTGGGTGCATTAGACGCAAAAACAGGAGAATTGATTAAGCAGGCGCGTAAGGATAGGAGGTTAAGTGATGTATAAGAATTTTGTTTTAGATTGTCTCGAAGAAGGGCTTTTTGTTGACGAAATAGATGACTATGTAGAATACTGGCATACTCACGAGACAAATATGTCATTATGTGAATTTTTAGGATTTACAGATGAAGAATATCGCGATTGGCTAATATATGGAAATGATGTGGTGAGAGATATACTTTATTGTAGAAGACATTCTATAAATTATCATGATTATATCAATATGTCTAGTGGAGATAAAATTGCGGCTAGATCGTATAATTTGGAGGAAGTAAAGAAATACAAAAAAGATGGAGAATAAAGAAAAACAAGTTAGAAAAATTGCACAAAGGGTTATGACGAAATATAAGCTACATCCGCCTGTTGATATGATGGGGCTTATTCAAGAAAAAGGAATAACTTGTGTTGAAGAAAATCTTGGAACTAATGCAGATGGTTATTCTGATTTGAAGGATTCTGATCTAAAGATAGTGTTAAATTCTGCTATTCAGTATGAACCAAGAAAACGTTTTACCTTGGCGCATGAATTAGGTCACATATTTATTAGTTGGCATAGTGATGTTACTTTGTGTGTAACGGATAATGAGTATTCAGAACATAACAAATTAGATATTCAAGAACATGAAGCAAATGTATTTGCGTCTGAGATATTAATGCCGACCGAATGGGTAAAAGAGATGTTAACTCTGAATGAAAATAGAAGTTTAGAATATAATATCAAACAACTTTGTACCATTGCGAATACCTCTATTATGGCATGTTTTTATGCGTTGGAAAATGCAATGAAATCGGGCAATGTAATTGTTGTTAGTGGAGACATGTTTTTTCCTAAGAAATTTATATCTGATAGAAGAATGACCTTATACTTTCAAGGATATGATGAATATGATGTTTGGGATGATTTGTGTCTTTGTAAAGAAGAGTTTGATATTGGAAATTATCAAGTATGTCATTATGTCTTTCCAGAATGTCCATCAATGGAACAAATTGAAACTGCATTTAGTACAACGGAAAATGTAGTGAGTGCGCTTGAATTAATATTTGGGAATGATTTTAGTGCATGGTGTTGTTGGATGGGAGTTGTATTAAATCAAATTTCTCATATATATAATGCCTATTTGTTTGCGAAAAATGAGTGCGTGAAGCATTACAAAAATGAAAAATCTCTTATGCAATTATATTACAGTGACAAACTAGATTTGATGAATGAATGTAAATTGTTTGAGTATGATTTTTATGAGGTGAATTTTGGGAACGATTGGACAATGGTATTAATTAAGGAGCCGTGTTATGTGATTGACAAGAAAGTTTCTTATTCTGATAGTAGACTACTGATTAAGGAAATTTTGAGTGAAATGTATACAGATGACAAGAATATAAAGAAAGCTAGCTATAGAATTAATGGGATTATTGGTTCGGCATTAAGCCATAGAGAAACAATGACCAAAGAAGAAATCTACAATTTGTTGAATATAAAATTAAGACGAAGTGATATAGCGGAATTCGTATTCCATAGAAAGTTTGAAAAATTTATATATTCCAAATCAGTAGAAAAGAGTTTGTGAAAAACACCTAATGAATACGGAATTATTACGAATTATAAGATGCTGTTTGGGTATCCTGAGCCGGGGGATAATTTTGATGAACCTGTAATAGAACATTTGTAATGCTGCTTCGAAATTCAAAGTTATTTCAACTTGGCAAGAACAACAAGGTATAAAACTTGAAAATGAGCAGTTGAAAAGTTTGTAGTTGTTCGTTATAAAGAAAGGAAAATACTATGGAGAAAAAAATAGTAGGTCTTAACACTTACTTTAAATCTCTAGAATATGAAAATTTTGATGAGTATGAGTTTTCTGCGAGAATTTCATTATTGGATTATGATGCGGTTGTTATCAATGCAGAGTATTTGATAACATGTTATTCTACTTCTTATGATAGTTCTTATCAGAATAAACCTTGTCTTTCAGATTATAATTCTGCGCAAATAGTAGAAGATTTTAAAAAAATTGAAGGGCAAATAAAAGAGTTGTTGAAGCAAGGACGAAATGTATTTGTTTTAATGGGCAACAATGACAACTGTTACATATATACTGGGGAAAAACAGTATTCAGGAACAGGAAGAAATGCAAGACAAACAAATATTGTTAGAGAGTTTAATGCATATTCATTTTTGCCAATAAAATTGAATGTTACGGAGGTGGTTGGTGAGCGGATTGATATTTGTTGTTCATCTCCGTATAGGGATTTTTTTACTAATACAAGAACTTGCTATTATTATGCATCATACTTTTCTGTTGCAGAAAATAGTACAATATTAGGAAAAATAAAAGGCACTGATAAAGTGGTAGCAGCTGTTATTCCATATGGTAGTGGGAAAATAGTTTTACTTCCCCAAATTTATGAGGAAGAAGAATACAAGACAGAGGATGTATGGAAAGAAAACGGTAAAAAATATTTGGACAGTTTATTTGAACTTAACCGCCGCTTAAAAATAACTGATGAAGAGATGGATTTGCCCGGATGGGCCCAAAACATATATATATTAGATGAAAAGGTGAAGTTAAAAAAGCAGAATACAATAGAAAATAAGATTGCAAAATTGGAAAAGGAACTTGATAAAGAAAGAATAGCTGTTCAAGAGGTTCAGAAATATAAGTTATTGTTGACATCAAGTGGAACTACACTTGAGGAGATTGTAAAACAAGTACTTGATGAATTAGGATTCACTATCTTAGAAGCGGAAAAGGGTAGAAGTGATATAATTGCTAAATATGGAGAGGTTGCAATTGTCGCTGAAATTAAAGGAGTGACTAAAAGTGCTGCAGAAAAGCATGCTGCACAGCTTGAAAAATGGGTTGCTCAATATATTGAAGAAAATGAAGTCTCACCCAAAGGAATGCTAATTGTAAATGGGTTTTGCGATATGCCACTGAATGAACGTCTAGAAGATGTCTTTCCGCAACAAATGCTTAAATATTGTGTATCACGCGGGCATGTATTGCTTACATCAACACAATTACTTTGCCTATACATAGAGGTTTGTAAAAATCCAATATGTAAAGAGGAAAGAATTACAGAATTACTTTCGTGTGTAGGGAAATATGAAAGATATAGAGAGATAAAAGATTATTTAAAATGATATAGCATACTGGAAAAACAAGATGATATCTAATTGAATGGTGGCATCTTGTTTTTTATACAAATTGAGTATAATAGCCACAACAGAACATTATAATTTTAACAGAAAGGTTGATTGCCATGAACATCGCCGCATACTGTCGTGTATCCACAGATAAATCCGATCAGCTCAACAGTCTCGAGACTCAAAAAGAGTTCTTCTTAGAATATACCAAGCGCACCGGGGACAACCTTATTAAATTATATGCAGATGAAGGCATTTCCGGTACTAAAATCAAGAATCGTAAGGAATTTCAGCGTATGCTTGCAGATGCGGAAAAGGGCTTGTTCGATATGGTTGTAGTTAAGGATATTTCCCGTTTTGCTAGAAATACCGTTGATTTACTACAGAGTGTTCGCAAACTGAAATCTCTCGGTATTGAAACACAGTTCCTGACCGCCAACATGACTAGTATGGGCAACAGCGAATTCGTTCTAACAATCTTCGGTGCATTAGCGCAGGAGGAGAGTGCCAACACATCCAAGCGTATTAAATTTGGCAAGAAGATGAATGCGGAAAAGGGGCGTGTTCCTAACATCGTCTTTGGTTATGATAAGACGATTGGTGACTATTTTAAACTTTCTATCAATGAGAACGAGGCAAAAGCAATTCGTCAGATTTTTCAGTGGTATATCGAGGAAGGCTATGGCGGATCGAAGATTGCGAATATGCTCAATGAACGAGGTATCAAGACCAAGCGCGGTAATAACTGGAGCCAGAACGCTGTTTGCCGAATCCTGACCAATGAGATATACACGGGAAAGATTATCAACGGCAAAGAAGAGATTGCAGATTTTCTGACCGGTCAGAGAAAGGAAAAGGATGAATCAGAATGGCTTGTTACGATTCGACCGGAACTTCGGATTATTGAGGAAGAAGTCTTTGACAAAGCACAGGATATTTTAAAAGGTCGTCATGACTCCTTCAAAATTACGCATGAGCGACAGAGTAACAAATATTTATTCTCTACATTGATTAAATGCAAGGAGTGCGGGTGGTCTTTTCGCAGAACGGTTCGCCAATACAAGAATACTTATGTGCGTTGGGTGTGTTCCGGGCATAATGGGAAAGGTGCGGATAGCTGCCCGAATGCAGTGACGGTAGATGAGGAAGAATTGATTCAGGCACTACAGGAGTATTTTCAAGAGATTCTTAGTAAGAAGAAAAAAGTAATCAATTATGTGATTAAAGAATTTCAGCGGGTATATAAAGCAAAAGATGAAAATATTGAGTATGAAAAGCAGCTAAATGCAGAATTGAACAAACTTCACAAATCCCGTGAAAAATACATGGACATGTATACTGATGATTTGATTTCCAGAGAGGAATTGAATGAGAAAATCGGTGGGATGCGAAAAGAGATTGAACGGTTGGAGAATGAACTGAAAATGGTCTCTTATCATCTGACGAAAGGAGAACAACTGGAAGCAATTTTGAACAGTACATTCAAGCAACTGGAAGATATCACAGATGTTCATGAAATGACAAATGCACAGTTGAAACGCCTGATCAATAAAATTGAAGTAGACAAGGATGGCAATGTAGATATTTACCTGCATCTTATTGGTGATTTGGGATTGGATGAAACTGTTTTAATTGAAGGAGATAAAAACACTGAGGAAAAAGGAACTAAAAAGGTTCCAAATAGTTACAACCATACATAAGGATGTTACAGAACGTCTGGAAAAAATCAATGCATCTCTGGCAGCAGAGACAAGAAAAGTATTGGATGTCAATAAATCCGAGCGCCATATCCGCGGAGGGCTGGCGACGAAAGAAAAGTATTTACATATGCACGGGTAAAAAACGTATGCGTTGTACGTATTAATTTGAAACAAACAATCATTTCATGATTATGCACCACACAGGAAGTGTCAGCATTGAGAGAAAGGTAGAAAAAAGATCATTCGGGAGGCGTATGGATTTCCGAGCGGTCTTTTTTTGTGTTTTACAATGCACGTTTTTAGTGTGTATAAGCTAATGATAGAAGTAAATACAGGAAAACTATATATTTGAAAAAGATAATAGAAAAGGTAAAATATAATAGATGAAATGAAATGACAACTGAAAAAATGATGTCCAAATTTGACTTTGTTTTAAGATAATATTTTAAAAAATAAAAGGAACTTAAATTTTAAGAATATAATTTGAGTTTGTTTTTGAGATTAAGAATATTATTTGAGATCGTTGCATATAAGTAAAGAGGATGATAGAATAGAAAGAAATGGAGGAAGTTAAATGACAGAGGAAGAATTAATCGGAAAACTTGAAATGATTCAAAGAATGAAATCGGAATCAAATATTCTTGAATTAAAAAGTGCAGAAAAAGGATGCCCACAGCATTTGTATGATTCTTTGTCCAGTTTTTCAAATCAGGATGAGGGCGGAATCATTATTTTCGGAATTGATGAAAAGCAGGATTATAAAGAAGTAGGAGTTTATGACCCGCAGGACATACAAAAAAAGATAAATGAACAATGCCTGCAAATGGAGCCGATTGTCAGGCCGTTATTGACTGTTGTACAAAAAGATGGAAAGGCATTTGTTTCAGCTGAAATCCCGGGCGTTGATTTGACGGATAGACCAGTGTTTTATAAAGGAAAAGGATGTTTGAAAGGCTCTTATACGCGTGTGGGTGATAGTGATGAACCAATGACAGAATATGAGGTTTATAGTTACGAAGCGTACAGAAAGAAGTACCAAGATGATATTCGCAGAGTGCAAAGGGCAACATTATCGTCGCTAAATAAAGAAAAGTTAGCATTATATATTGACTTACTTAAAAGCGGAAAACCCAATTTATCGAACATGGATGACGAAAGTATTTATGAGTTGATGAGTGTGACTAGAAATAATGAGATAACATTGAGTGCAACGATGATTTTTAGTCCATATCCGCAAGCGTATTTTCCACAGCTGTGCATTACTGCAATTGCTGTACCAGGAACAGAGATTGGATGCATTGGCGATTCAGGAGAGAGATTTTTAGACAATCAACGAATTGAAGGCAGTATTTCAGAGATGCTTGATGAGGCAATTAGTTTTGTAAAAAGGAATATGAAGAATAAAACAATTATTAATCCAGAAACTGGAGTGCGCGAGGATCGGACAGATTATCCTATTACTGCAGTCAGGGAGGCAATTGTTAACGCATTGGTGCATCGCGATTATAGCATACATACAGAGGGTATGCCGATACAAATTATCATGTATGAAGACAGAATGGAGATAAAAAATCCAGGAGGTATATACGGAAGAATAAAAGTTGACCAGTTGGGTAAAATGCAGCCGGATACGAGAAATCCTGTATTGGCGTTAACATTAGAAACATTACGTATTACAGAAAATAGATATTCCGGAATACCGACAATTCGCAGAGAAATGGAAAAGTTTCATCTTAGAGAACCGGAGTTTGCAGACGAGAGAGGCAGTTTTACAGTGACATTTTATAAGGCAGGAAATATCAGTAAAGAGGAGCCAGAACCAGAAGAAGCAAACAATCTTTTGGTATTCTGTAGAACACCACGTACAAGAAAAGAAATATGTGAATATCTGGGACTATCTTCTGTTACTTATGCTATTCAGACACATGTTATGCCGTTGGTAGCAATTGGAAAGATTAAAATGACAAATCCTGAGAAGCCAAAGAGTCCAAAACAGTTGTTTTATAGTGAGTAGGTTTGATTTAGAAGAAAACTAATGAGAAATCAAGATTATAAGAATAGGAGTGACAACGAATGAAAAACAAAAAATGGAAACAATTTGGAAAACTGACAGAACAATGTTATAGAAATATGATCGGAGCAGAGAAGGACAGTTCCTGTTGGGAAAAAGCATTTGAACTTTTGATGGAGATTGTCAGAGAAGAAAGACAGAAAGAACCGAACTGTTTTCAGGAAGTTTATATGCTGGATGAAGCGACAGATTATAAATATGATATTTCAGAATGGCTGGAAGATTGTCTGGATGAGACAGACATGAGAGAAGAGTATGAGGTACTTCTCGGTATGTGTGATACTTTGCTGAGTTTGTTTGCATGGCCAGACTACACAGGCTCTGATCTGAAATTCAGAAAAAGTTCTGTATTGGAGGCTCTTGGAAGAAATAATGAAGCAGTATCCTTTTGCTGTAAATGGTTTGAAAAGGAACCGGAGAATATTATGGCAGCGACAGCTTATGTCTATGCATTGATCGGGGCAAAAGAATATGAAGCAGCAGAAAAACTGATTCATCAGTTCATCATAGACGAATCAGAATGTCTTGAAGAAAATGAAATTATGTTCCGTGCCGCATCAAAGTATTATGGGACAATCGGGGACAAAACCAAAAAGAAACAGTTAGATAAAGTGTTAAAAGAATACGAAGTTTATGTGGACAGAATGATTGAAGAAGAATGGTTAGGCAGTGACGAAGATGACTGGGAGGATGAAGAACTTCCGTTTGATTAAGATGTGTGGATGATATATGTATTTGCCGGATGAATAAAACAGTCAGGCTGATAGAAAATAGCGCTTGCATTTCTTTTGTGCGTGTGTATAATGAAATTGTTGTTGAAAACAACACATCATCACATGAATGGTGTGGATAACTGAAAAGGATATGTCATATGGCGGCAATCAGTGATGCAGCCGGCAGGATGATAAAAAAAACGGGGTGCTCGCACAGGCGGGCTGAGAGTAAGCGGATGCTTTAACCCAGAACCTGATTTGGATAATGCCAACGTAGGGAGATAATGGATCACAAGTGTGTGTTTTTTGTGTGCAGGAATCTTTGGTTGGGTTCCTGCATTTTTTAATATGAAGAAGGCAAACAGCATGAACATCACAAGAGAACAGTTAAAATTATACGCTGTCACAGACCGTAGCTGGCTTGGCAGCGAGACACTGTATGAGCAGGTAGAGAAAGCGTTAAAAGGCGGCGTGACCTTAGTGCAGCTTCGGGAAAAAACTCTTGATGAGGCTGCTTTTGAGAAAGAAGGACAGGAGTTATTAGAACTTTGTCATCATTATAATGTACCGCTTATCATCAATGACAACGTGAAACTGGCAAAAAAAATCCATGCAGACGGAGTTCACATCGGACAGTCTGATATGGAGATAAAAAATGCAAGAGAGCTTCTTGGAGCAGATAAGATTATCGGCGTGACAGCAAAGACGATAGAGCAGGCAAAAGCAGCAGAAGCTGCCGGAGCAGATTATCTTGGAAGTGGAGCAGTTTTTGGAACAAGCACGAAAGCAGATGCAAAACCGATGGAATTAGATTTATTTCAGAAAATCTGTGAGAGTGTAACAATTCCGGTTGTTGCGATCGGAGGGATCAACGCAGACAATGTCCTTCGGCTGAAAGGCAGAAAGATGGCGGGAACAGCAGTTGTCAGCGGCATTTTCGCATGTGAAGATATTGAAAAAGGAACAAGAGAACTACTTGAAAAAGTAGAAAGTATCATTTAATTAGGTAGGAACTGTAGAGCAGTTTTTATATACAGCGGCAGATTGGGGGCACCACCTTAGGTCGCTATACAAAATTAATGCAAAAGAAGGATTTTATGTTTACAGCATTAACAATCGCTGGAAGTGATTCCAGTGGAGGCGCCGGCATCCAGGCAGATATTAAGACTATGACCGCAAACCGCGTTTACGCGATGAGTGCGATCACGGCTTTGACTGCCCAGAATACGACCGGCGTAACAGATATTATGGAGGTAACTCCAAAGTTTTTGGCAGAGCAGCTGGATAGTATTTTTACGGATATCAATCCGGATGCGATTAAGACCGGGATGGTTTCGTCAAGTGAACTGATCGAGACGATTGCGGACAAACTGACAGAATACCACGCAAAAAATATCGTAGTGGATCCTGTTATGGTGGCTACCAGCGGAGCAAGACTTATCAGCGAGGAAGCCATTGGAACATTTCATTCAAGCAAATCTGGTCAATCTCTGAATACGTCAACATCCGCTCTTTTGAAATCTATTTCAATTCCTTTGCCTGCTTCATGGACGGTGAGAAGGGGATTTTGAACCGACAGCCCCATTGTTGTGCGTGGAAACAAAATAACAATTTGTCATAAAGCTATTCAGAGAAAGGAAACAGAAACATGATTATTTTGTCATAAAAAATTATCAGGATATGAGCCGCAACGCTGCCAACATCATCTCCGCACAGGTTATTATGAAACCGGATTGTGTTCTTGGACTTGCCACAGGTTCATCACCGGTTGGAACATATAAACAGCTGATTGAATGGTATGAAAAATTGGATTTAATGAACCGGGGGCGGCTTTTGAAAAGGAGACACATTGTGTAGATTTGACAGAAAGCACAATCGAAGCAAATAAACGATTCTTTGCTTCGGAAGAAGAGGTTCCGAAACAGGCATATACGATGGGAATCAAAAATATCATGCAGGCAAAGAAGATTCTCGTGATTGTGAGCGGGGCGGATTATTTATCATTATCTATGTGGCATTAGTGGTCACGTTTGGATTTACTTTATTGGTTACGGATGTAGCGATTATGATCATGACATATTATTCTGTAATTGGTGGTTGGATTACGGAATATCTGGCAGTATATCTGGCTGGACAAGGTGTATATGCGGCAGAGGAAGGATATTTTACTTCTTTCATTACATCAGAAGTATATCCGATTATTTTTATGTTACTATTTCTTGCGATTACAGCATTTATCGTGTACAGCGGTGTAGAAAAAGGAATTGAACGTTTTGCGAGAATTGTGATGCCGGGATTGCTGATCATGATTGTTGGAATTGCAGTATATTCATTGACACTACACTTTAAGGATGGAAATGGTAGCATCCGGACAGGAATTTAGGGACTTATGATCATTCTGGCAGTATATGTTGTTCCGGTTATGATGGCAGTACTCTTTTTACAGTCGGCGGGCATATTTACACTGGTTCGATAGTGCAACTAAATATGATATCTGTGAACTGAGAGCCCGCTATTTGTCGGGCCACCAGTTCGGAGTGTTCGCGGTAAGTAAAGACTGCTGGTATTCCTTTGGAGGAATTCCGGTAGTCTTTTTAAATACGCGGCTAAAATAGAGTGAATCAGAGAATCCTACCATGGAAGCAACATCGGACAGCTTCATGGTATTGGTTGAAATCAACTCTTTTGCTTTTTCTATGCGGAGGTCATTGAGGTAATGCATCGGGGCAGCATCCATTCGTTCTTTGAAAATGTGGGAAAAATATCCGACACTTAATTTACAGTATTTTGCCATTGAGGATACAGTCCAGTCCTTCATATAGTGCTGATTCAGCTGCATTACAAGTCGATCGATAGAAAAATCGTTCTCAGAAGAGGTCAGGAGCTGCTGGCGGGAACGGACAATCATGACTAGCATATGTAAGAAACTGCTAAGTACAATGTCATCATAATATGCTTTTTTTAATTGCAACTCAATAATGGTCTCTTGAAATAATGTCTTTAGCAGCGTATGTTCACCGATATAGCAATTATGAATTTGATATTTTTCAATTAGTTTTTCACAATCACTTCCAGTGAAATGTATCCAGTATATCTCAGGATGCTCATTTGCATAATAAAAGTAAGTTTGCGGTTCGTGAGGGCGGAAGAGCAGGATATTTCCGGCTGTAATGGAGTTCCATTTGCCGTTTAGGAAATAATGCCCGATGCCCTTATAAACATAAATCAGCTGGTAATCCACCCGTCCCAAGGAACGGTCCTGAGAGTAGTCTTTCGTTTTAAAAATCTGCATGCCGCAGCAGTTTACGGCTAATGGTACTGTTTCATCAACAAACCCGATCACACGTCTTTCGTTTCTTAAATGACCTGAAACATTAATCATAATTCGATCCCTTCTTTCTCCATTATTTATAATTCTAATTGAAAAATAGCACATAAAAGCAGAAATGTCCATATAAATAACACAATTAGACATGGAAAATCCTATGAAAATTTATATACTATAACTAAGAAATGAGCAGAATAGAACATAAAGCAGAAGTGCTGAAGTCCAGCTAATAAATGTCAATAGCTAAATGAACAATATCATTTTTCAAAAGATATTGTTTCGTTGGATTTACAGTATTTTATGCGGCAATTTAGGGCAAAGTCAGAGGGTATAAGAGAAACCTTCAAATCAGGTTTCGAAGCAACTAAAGCAGCTGTTTTTTGCGAATTTTATTTTTCAAGCACACTCTAGCGTGTTATTCGGGTATTGCATTCCGGCTCCCAACCAGCTAAAACATAAAACCCTGTCGAATGGACTAATTGACTTCATTGTAGGTATGGGCTGATAAGAATCAGCTTCCCAGGGAGGAATACATTATTTGTCCTATCCTATGGGATGATACCTTATGTTTTATCTGGTGTCTATCAGGAACCGTCAGACATGATCATAATTATGGATAACATCTGATGAAGGAAGAACACCTTCTTCTGTTATCTGATATAGAAACTTATTAATCAAGTAGTCATTCTTGACTACATCATTATTATACTAGGAGGAAGTTACATGAAGAAACAGATTGTATTTCTGATGACAGATACAACAAGAAAAGATATGGTTGGTTGTTACGGGAATCCCAAAATGAAGACACCAAATCTTGACAGACTTGCAGAAGAGGGAATTCGTTATGAGAATGCATATACCTGCCAGCCAGTTTGTGGACCGGCAAGAAGTGCAATTTTTACAGGAACATTTCCGCATAGTAATGGCATGGTAACCAATAGTATTGCAATGGGAGCTAATGTAAAAACGGTTGGACAGAGATTGAGTGATAATGGCATTGAGTGTGGTTATATTGGAAAATGGCACTTGGATGGATCTGATTATTTTGGAACCGGAGAATGTCCGGAAGGATGGAATCCAGATTACTGGTACGATATGAAATGTTATCTGGAGGAATTAAGTGATGAAGACAAGGTGAAATCTAGAGATCCAAAGGAGTCTTATAAGAAAGATTTTTCAGAAACATTCACCTATGCACACAGATGTTCAGATCGTGCAATCAAATATCTGGAAGAGCATAGTAATCAGGACTTCTTTTTGACAGTATCTTATGATGAACCACATGGACCATCTCTTTGTCCGGAACCGTTCAATTATATGTATGATGGATTCAAGTTTGACAGCTGTCCGAACTTTGAGGATGATTTGTCACAGAAACCATTTATGCAGAGACTTTGGGCAGGAAAAAATCTGCATGCTACAGAGGAAGAAATTAATAAGCCATCAGATGGGTTATCCTTGTTCTTAGGATGCAATTCTTTTGTGGATTATGAAATCGGACGTGTACTTGATAAAATTCGTGAAGTTGCTCCGGAGGCGATGGTCATTTTCACATCAGATCACGGAGATATGCTTGGAGCACATCGTTTGTTCTCCAAAAATGCTGCAGCATACAAGGAAGTGGCAAACATCCCATTGATCATAAAGGGTGGGGTGAAAGGACATGTGGAAAAGAGTGTTGCCTCCCACATTGATATTGTTCCAACAATTATGGACTATTTTGGCTTGAAGATTCCAAAACTTCTGGAAGGCAAGAGCATGCTTCCGGAAATCTACGATCCGGAAAAGAAGACAAATGATGTGGTGTTTACGGAATTCACGAGATATGAAATAGATCATGATGGGTTCGGTGGTCTGCAGATTATGAGAGCTGTAATGTCAGAACGTTATAAACTGGTCATTCACCTGCTGGATACGGACGAATTCTATGATCTGCAGAATGATCCATATGAAATGAATAATCTGATCAATGATGAAACGTATGCCGATATCCGCAATAAAATGCATGACAAATTGATTGAGCACATGAATCAGACAAGAGATTTGTATCGAGGATATCAGTGGCACATGCGTCCATGGAGAAAGGACTTTGTTCCGAACTGGGAGAATGAGGGATATACAAGACAACGTGAGAATGAAGAGTATGAACCAAGACAGCTCGATTATGATACAGGTCTTCCAATGGAAACAGCAGTAAGAAAGAAAAATTAGATATCGGAGAGGAGAGAATACGATGGAGGAAAAGAACTATTTAAAATGGTATAACAAAGTAGGATATGGATCTGGAGATATTGCCGGAAATGTTGTGTTTGCATTCCTGTCCTCTTTCATCATGATTTATTTGACGAATACAGTAGGGCTAAATGCAGGTGTGATTGGATCATTGATTGCATTCTCAAAGATTCTGGATGGAGTTTCCGATGTTTTCTTTGGATCCATGATTGATAAGACACACAGTAAAATGGGAAAAGCAAGACCTTGGATGCTGTGGGCATATATTGGATGTGCGATTACTTTAGTTGCAGCTTTCGCTGTTCCGACTGATATGGGTAAAACTTCCCAGTATATCTGGTTCTTTATTACTTATACATTACTTAACGCGGGATTTTATACGGCAAACAACATTGCCTATTCCACTCTGACAGCATTGGTTACAAAGAATGCAAAAGAGCGTGTTCAGATGGGATCCATTCGTTTTATGTTTGCATTTGGAACCAGTTTTCTGATTCAGACAATTACCATTGGTGCGGTTGCAAAACTGGGTGGCGGAGCAGCCGGATGGAGAACAATTGCAATCATTTATGCGGTTATCGGTATTATTTCCAACACGGTTGCAGTACTTTCCGTAAAGGAACTTCCACCGGAAGAACTTGCTCCGCAGGATGAAAAGAAAAAGGAAGAAAAATATAGCCTGATTGAAGCTGGAAAGATGCTTCTTCACAATAAATACTATATTGTAATTCTTATCATTGATGTTCTTCGTCAGACATATTCTTCAATCATTAACATGGGAATCTATTTCATGACTTATGTACTTGGAAAAGCAGAACTTTTGGGAACATTCTCCGGGGCAATTAATCTGGCATTGATCATTGGATTGGCTTTCCTGCCAGCACTGGTTGCAAAACATAAAGGTTACTACAAATTAAACTTCTCTGGATATGTGATTTCAGCACTTGGACGAGGTGTTGTCGTAGTAGCTGGATATATTGGTAGTGTGCCACTTATGTTAGTTGGTACAGCAATCGGAGCAATCGGTATGAGTCCATGGCAGGGAAATCTGAATGCATTGGTAGCAGAATGTTCCGAGCATACGTTTTTGAAATATGGAAAGAGAATTGATGGAACAATGTACTCATGTACATCCATGGGGCTGAAGCTTGGTGGTGGTCTTGGAATAGCAATCGTTGGATGGCTGCTTGACCTTGGTGGATTTGACGGACAACTTGCAGTTCAGTCACAGTCTTGTATAAATATGCTTCATTTCATGTATCTGTGGCTGCCGATGATTATTAACATCATTATTGTTGTTTTATTGACACAGTTGAATGTGGAAAAAGCAAATGAGAAACTAAGAGCAGAAAAAGCAATTATTAAAAAATAGTTGAAAAGGTATTACAGCAATTAAGTAGTCAGGTTCTTACCGCTTAATTGCTGTAAAGTTGTATTTGACAGAGTTGAGAAAAACGATATTTAGGAGGCAGTTAAAAAATACGAGTTAGAGAACGGTGCTAGATATGCATACGTTCCAAGTATGATAAAGGTTTGCATTAGAGTGAGGTGGTTCTTAATGTAAATCAAGGTCAATGACCATGAGATATATGGGTACAGTTGAGTATAAATTTACAGAAGATGACGTCACACATTCCTGTTTATGGCAACGCAAACTTATCGCGATAATCAAAATCAAATAGAAGTTTGAATGAGCATCTAATGGCTTTATGCCTGTTAGGTGCTTTATTTATTTGGGCAGGGAGAGCGAGCAGACTATTTTCGTCATTTGAAATATCTACAAGAGCATGAGAAACTCCTATCTGATTTGTCAGAAACAGAATTGAATACGTTATGTTTTGAAGTTGATTATTGTGTAGAAAAACAGCAGTATAAAGTATGTGAATATGACATTGTAATCGAGGATTCGGACACGTTTGTTCGTCGTACAGTTTTAAAAGAAAAAATCCAAAAGATTTACGAAGATTCTCATCAAAACTATGGCGCTCCTAAAATTACTGCAGAATTACGGAAATCCGGAGAATGTATTTCCGAAAAAACAGTTGGAAATTATATGCGTCAAATGGGAATTAAAGCCCAATAGGTAAAACCATATACAGTCATTGTGGATATTTGTCTCCAACTGAATACGAGGAACAATATCTCGAAAAGCTCCAAAAGAATGCAGTAAAGATTGCAAGTTAGACTTTGCTAAAAATGGAGAAAATTGGTTACATTTAATTTGTACTTTTTCTTGACATAGGACCAAATCCCGTTTGAGACACCCCGAATGTTCGGGTCTATATAGATTTTTTCAGAATTTATAAGTTTTTAATATTTTGGATACAAAAAAACATTTAGTCTAAAATGATTAGATGTTTACCGCAAAAGATACTTTATGAACGCTCATCGGATTTATTGATGTAAGTTATTACTACTATACGATTCATATTTCATACGATATAATTAAGCTAGTGTAATTTACTAAAATAATAATTTTAAAAGGGGAATTACTATGCCTGCAATCAGTGTATTAATGAAACCATCTTCCAGTATGTGCAATATGTCCTGTGACTATTGTTTTTACTGTGATGAAGCCCAAAAACGTTCGCAAGAATCCTATGGATTTATGAGTGAGCAAACTTTAAAAAATGTAATCCGAAAGACCATGCTCCGTGCCGAAGGAATGATTAGTTATACTTTTCAGGGTGGGGAACCTACGCTGCGGGGAATTGAATTTTTCCAAAAGGCCGTAGCTTACCAGAAGCAATACAACAAAAATGCAGTAACGGTGGATGAGGAAGAATTGATCCGGGCACTGCAGGAGTATTTTCAAGAGATTCTAAGTAAGAAGAAAAAAGTAATCAATTATGTGATTAAAGAATTTCAGCGGGTATACAAAGCAAAAGATGAAAATATTGAGTACGAAAAGCAGTTAAATACAGAATTGAACAAGCTTCGTAAATCCCATGAAAAATACATGGATATGTATACCGATGATTTGATTTCCAGAGAGGAATTGAATGAGAAAATCGGTGGAATGCGAAAAGAAATCGAACGGTTGGAAAATGAACTGAAAATGGTATCTTATCATCTGACCAAGGGAGAACAACTGGAAGCAATTCTGAACAGCACATTCAAGCAACTGGAAGATATCACGGATGTTCATGAAATGACAAATGCACAGTTAAAACGATTGATCAATAAAATTGAAGTGGACAAGGATGGAAATGTAGATATTTACTTGCGTCTTATTGGTGATTTAGGATTGGATGAAACTGTTTTAATTGAAGGAGATGAAAACACTGAGGAAAAAGGAATTAAAACGGTTTCGAATAGTTGCAACCATACATAAGGATGTTACAGAACGTCTGGAAAAAATCAATGCATCTCTGGCAGCGGAGACTAGAAAAGTTTTAGATATCAATAAATCCGAGCGCCATATCCGCGGAGGGCTGGCTACAAAAGAGAAGTATTTACATATGCATGGGTAATTGAGATGTTGTGGTAGCAAAAATGTTGCATAGGCACAGAAGTTGTGTGATAATATGTCCATACAAAAAAACGTATGGAGAGACAACGAATGTAAAACAAAAAATGGAAACAATTTGAAAAACTAACAGACCAATGTTATATGAATATGATTGGAACCGATAAGGATGGAACCTGCTGGGAAAAGGCATTTGAGCTTTTAATGGAGATCGTCAGGGAAGAAAGACAAAAAGAACCGAACTGTTTTCAGGAAGTTTATATGCTAGATGAAGCGACAGATTATAAATATGATATTTCAGAATGGTTGGAAGATTGTCTGGATGAGATAGACATGAGAGAAGAGTATGAGGTACTTTTCTGTATGTGTGATACTTTGCTGAGTTTGTTTTCATGGCCAGACTACACAGGCTCTGATCTGAAATTCAGAAAAAGTTGTGTGTTAGAGGCTCTCGGAAGAAAAAACGAAGCAGTTTCATTCTGCTGTAAGTGGTTTGAAAAAGAACCGGAAAATATCATGGCAGCGACCGCTTATGTCTATGCATTAATCGGGGCAAAAGAATATGAAACAGCAGAAAAACTGATTCATCAGTTCATCATAGACGAATCAGAATGCCTTGAAGAAAATGAAATTATGTTCCGTGCCGCATCAAAGTATTATGGGGCAATCGGGGACAAAACCAAAAAGAAACAGTTAGATAAAGTGTTAAAAGAATACGAAGCTTATGTGGACAGAATGATTGAAGAAGAATGGCTAGGCAGTGACGAAGATGATTGGATTGAGGCTGAAGAGCTGCCATTTGATTGAAAAAATTTAGGTATACACATAAATGAAAATGAGCTAATGGGTAAAATAGTCCTTGCATTTCGTACCCGCATGTGTATAATTAAAACTGTTGTTGAAAACAACACATCATCACAAAAGTGATGTGTATAAACGATGCAGTTCGATATTTCAATGACTGTAAAATAAAACGGGGTGCTCGCACAGGCGGGCTGAGAGTAAGCGGATGCTTTAACCCAGAACCTGATTTGGATAATGCCAACGTAGGGAGATAATGGATCACAAGTGTGTGTTTTTTTGTGTGCAGGAATCTTTGGTTGGGTTCCTGCATTTTTTTGAGGGAATAGTGTGAAAAATAAATTTTTCACACTCGAGATTTGTGTCTGCGCTCACTTGACACAAACTCGTTATGCGCAAAAGGCGTGCGCAGAAATGAGGATTAAAATGAACATCACAAGAGAACAGTTAAAATTATACGCTGTCACAGACCGCAGCTGGCTTGGCAGCGAGACACTGTATGAACAGGTAGAGAAAGCGTTAAAAGGCGGCGTGACCTTAGTGCAGCTTCGGGAGAAAACTCTTGATGAGGCTGCTTTTGAGAAAGAAGGACAGGAGTTATTAGAACTTTGTCATCATTATAATGTACCGCTTATCATCAATGACAACGTGAAACTGGCAAAAAAAATCCATGCAGACGGAGTTCACATCGGACAGTCTGATATGGAGATAAAAAATGCAAGAGAGCTTCTTGGAGCAGATAAGATTATCGGCGTGACAGCAAAGACGATAGAGCAGGCAAAAGCAGCAGAAGCTGCCGGAGCAGATTATCTTGGAAGTGGAGCAGTTTTTGGAACAAGCACGAAAGCAGATGCAAAACCGATGGAATTAGATTTATTTCAGAAAATCTGTGAGAGTGTAACAATTCCGGTTGTTGCGATCGGAGGGATCAACGCAGACAATGTCCTTCGGCTGAAAGGCAGAAAGATGGCGGGAACAGCAGTTGTCAGCGGCATTTTCGCATGTGAAGATATTGAAAAAGGAACAAGAGAACTACTTGAAAAAGTAGAAAGTATCATTTAATTAGGTAGGAACTGTAGAGCAGTTTTTATATACAGCGGCAGATTGGGGGCACCACCTTAGGTCGCTATACAAAATTAATGCAAAAGAAAGATTTTTCTTCGGAAAAACAAGGAGGATTTTATGTTTACAGCATTAACAATCGCTGGAAGTGATTCCAGTGGAGGCGCCGGCATCCAGGCAGATATTAAGACTATGACCGCAAACCGCGTTTACGCGATGAGTGCGATCACGGCTTTGACTGCCCAGAATACGACCGGCGTAACAGATATTATGGAGGTAACTCCAAAGTTTTTGGCAGAGCAGCTGGATAGTATTTTTACGGATATCAATCCGGATGCGATTAAGACCGGGATGGTTTCGTCAAGTGAACTGATCGAGACGATTGCGGACAAACTGACAGAATACCACGCAAAAAATATCGTAGTGGATCCTGTTATGGTGGCTACCAGCGGAGCAAGACTTATCAGCGAGGAAGCCATTGGAACATTGAAAAGTAAATTATTGCCTCTGGCAACTGTTATCACTCCAAATATCCCGGAAGCAGAAGTGCTTTCTGAGATGGAGATCAAAACAGAAGCAGATATGGAAAAAGCAGCAGAGACCATCTGTAACACCTTAGGTTGTGCAGTTTTATTAAAGGGTGGACATCAGTTAAATGATGCCAATGATCTTCTTTTCCAGAAAGGGAAAGAGCCGGTATGGTTCCACGGAAAAAGAATTGACAATCCAAATACCCATGGAACAGGTTGTACCTTATCTTCCGCAATTGCATCAAATCTTGCAAAAGGAAGAGACTTGGAAACCTCTGTCAAGTATGCGAAAAACTATATTTCCGGCGCACTTGCCGATATGCTTGACCTTGGAAAAGGAAGCGGCCCTATGAATCATGCATTTGCAATCGAAGGAGAATATGAAAGATGAGTGAAAAAAGAACTTCCGTTTTTTCAAACGGTTTAATCTGGTTTGGGGCAGGAGTGTCTTTAGCTGAGATCCTGACCGGTACCTATTTCGCACCACTTGGTTTTGGAAGAGCAATGGCAGCAATTCTGCTCGGACACCTGATCGGCGGACTCATGATGTTTGCCGCAGGAATGATTGGGGCAAAAGAGCGGAAAAGTGCCATGGAAACTGTAAAAATGAGTTTCGGTGAGAAGGGAAGCCTTCTCTTTGCGGTATTAAATGTGCTGCAGCTTGTCGGCTGGACAGCTATTATGATCTATGATGGTGCACTCGCAGCAGATGGTCTGTTACATAGTGGTATATGGATCTGGGCAATTGTGATCGGAATTTTGATCATAGTGTGGATCTTTATCGGACTGACCAATCTTGGAAAGTTAAATACCGTTGCAATGACCGCACTTTTTGTATTGTCACTGGTACTTTTTAAGGTGATCTTCTTTAATACAGATTTTGTAATGCCGATCGCAGTAAGTGACGATATGATGACTTTTGGAGCTGCGGTAGAACTTGCAGTCGCAATGCCTCTTTCCTGGTTACCGCTTATCAGCGATTATACGAGAGAAGCAGAAAAACCATTCGCAGCAACCTTTACAAGTGTACTCGTATACAGCGTAGTCAGCATTTTTATGTACATGATCGGTATGGGAGCCGCTATTTTTACCGGCGAATACGATATCGCGCAGATTATGTTAAAGACAGGTCTTGGCGTTGTGGGATTACTGATCATTGTATTCTCAACCGTTACAACGACGTTCTTAGATGCTTATTCCGCAGGAGTTTCCTGTGTTTCCATTTCTTCTAAAATTCAGGAGAAATGGGCAGCAATCATTGTTACAGTGATCGGAACGATCGCAGCGATCGTTTATCCAATGGATAATATTACAAACTTCTTATATCTGATCGGATCTGTTTTTGCTCCGATGATCGCAGTGCAGATTGCAGATTACTTCATTTTGAAGAAAGCAGATTCTGAAAAAAATGCTTTCCAGTGGCGTAATCTGATCGTATGGCTTGCCGGATTTATTATTTACCGCATGTTAATGCACGTAGATACTCCGCTTGGAAATACTCTGCCGGATATGGTGATCACAGTCGTTCTCTGCCTGATTGTGGAAAAGGTTGCAGAAGCAATGCGAAAATGAGGACGAAAGAATGAAAAAATCTAACTTAAAGAAATTAACAGTCACAGCAATTTTAGCAGCAGTAGCCGTAGTGGGAAGCTTATTTTCCTTCCCGGTATTCGGTTCAAAATGTGCACCGGTACAGCATATGGTAAATATTTTATGTGCAGTTACCGTAGGTCCTTGGTGGGCACTGGCACAGGCATTTATCGCATCTTTGATCCGTAACTTATTAGGACTTGGAAGCCCGCTTGCGTTCCCGGGAAGTATGTGCGGTGCATTACTTGGCGGCCTGCTGTATAAATATGGAAAGAAACTTCCGTTTGCTTACATTGGAGAAGTAGTGGGAACCGGTATTCTCGGCGGAATGCTTTCTTATCCGGTTGCATATCTTGTGATGGGAAATACAGCAGCAACATTGTTTATGTTTGTAGTGCCATTCCTCATCAGTACCTGTGGAGGAACGATCATTGCGATCATTATCACGCTGCCGTTAAAAAAATCAGGTATGCTCGGAAAAATGAAGGACAGTCTGGAAGAGTAGATGAAAGTTTTCTGCGCACTCTTTAATTTCTTATAAAGGAAGAGAAAGATGCAAAGTAAGAAAGCCTGTCGGGATTTATGTCCCGGCAGGCTTTCTTTGCATGTGACATTATGAAAGGGTGTTCCCTTTTTTGCAACGGAGAATTCCAAGAAGCAGCAATACCGGAAAGATAATTCCTGCCAGAATACCCATTTTCAGGTTGTCTCCCAAAGAATCTGAAATCATTCCAACCAAGGTGGGACCTCCTGCACAACCCATATCTCCACCTAGTGCCAGTAATGCAAACATAGCTGTCCCACCTTTTGGCAAAGCTGCGGATGCTTTGCTGAATGTCCCTGGCCACATGATTCCTACTGAGAGCCCACAAACCGCACAGGCAATCAGATTTAATAACGGAGCCCGGAATAATGAAATCCCCAGATAGGATAAAATACATAGTAAACAACTATAAATCATAAAGTGATCTAAATTGATACGATCGCCATACTTGCCATAAAATAATCTTGAGGTTCCCATTAGAATCGCAAAAGCCATCGGTCCGGCTAAATCTCCTGCGGCTTTGGAAATTCCAAGTCCTTTTTCCGCAAAAGCCGAAGCCCATTGGCTTACTGCCTGTTCACTTGCCCCGGCACATATCATCATGATCAGTAAAATCCAAAAAACTTTCAGCCGGAACAATTCTTTTAATCCAAGACCGGTTTCGCCATCCTCAAGCAGAGGTGCAATTGGTACCTTTGCAAAAACAAAAGCATTTCCAATAGGAATGACTGCCCAGATAATAGCTAATATTTTCCAGTTATCTATACCCGCTGCATAGAAAAACAAAGTTGATAAAAGTACAACTCCGGCATGTCCCCAGCAATAAAAAGAATGGAGCAGGCTCATCGCTTTCTCTTTATTATCAGACGGGCAGGCCTCAACGACAGGACTGACCAGAACTTCCAGAAGTCCACCACCTATGGCATAAATCATTACTGCAATCAAAATTCCGATAAAGGGAACCGGTAAAATCTCAGGCAAAACTGTAAGAAGAAGTAATCCTGCCGCTGCAAGGGCATGAGCTGCGATCATGGATACCCGATAGCCTATTTTATCGATGAATCTGACAGAAAGAAGATCCACCAGTAATTGTATTCCAAAATTAAAAGTCACCAGTAAAGTGATCTGGGAAATCGGAACATGGTAGCTTTTCTGAAAAAATAAGAAAAGTAATGGTGTAAAATTGTTCACGACAGCCTGTACAATATAACCTACAAAACAGGCAGTGATCGTCTTATTATATTGGTTTTTCATTTGTCTTTATTCTCCTTTAACAAATGTGATTATATCGCAAAGATTGTGTGCAGTCATTGTACAAAATTGCATATTTATAGTACAATATGGTAAAAACTAGTATTTGCAAGGAAATACATTATGGACTATTTTAAGATAACTACAGATGAAACACTGCGGGAAACGGTTCAGCATGGCAGTGAACGTTATCCTTTTGCATATTATCCTGAGGATATCTGGCAATTTGATTTTCACCGTATCGACTGGCACTGGCATCATGAGCTGGAATTTCTTTATGTTGCAGAAGGCACTGCAATCTGCTTTATCGGTACAAGCAAAGTAGAACTGCATAAAGGCTGCGGCATATTTATTAATAGTGGTGTGTTACATTGTTTTGAAGCACGATCCAGCACATTTACGCCTAATATTGTTTTTGCACCAACTCTGCTGGCATCCGAAAACAGCCTTATTTATGAAAAATATATTCTGCCGGTGATAAATTCAGCAGTGGAATATCAGATTTTTGATCCAAACAGTACATCGGAAAGAAGTGCTTTACAGCTTATGTTACAGATTTTTGAACTACAGGAAAATGGGCAGGATAATGAAGTATGTACCATACAACTTCTGCTTCAGTTCTGGAATATATTGTTTAAAGATGGAGGCTGGAATTCTGATTCGGACAGCCTCCAGCGGCTAAATCATAATCAGGCAAGACTGCAAATTATGATGCAGTATATACATGAACACTATGCGGAAGAAATTACACTGGAAATGATTGCGGCATCGGCATCTATCAGCAAAAGCGGAGCGTTACATATTTTTCAATCCGGCATACATTGTTCGCCGGTAGCGTATCTGATTCAATACAGGCTGGCACAGGCTGCCAGACAACTTTATACTACTCAAAAATCGGTTGCCTCCATTGCAAATGAAACCGGATTTACAAGTGCCGGCTACTTTTGCCGGAAGTTCAGACAGTATTATAATAGGAGTCCAAAGGAATACAGAAAGAAAAAAACGGAAGAAAGTTCTTAAAGTTTGTTTTATAACTACACATTATAAAAAGCGTGTGTTATGATAAGGTCTGATGTGGAATCAGAAATAGATAATAAAAAAATGACAGAGAAAATCAGAACACTACATAAGAGAGACGAGGAATCATGAGTATTTCAGAAAAATATATAGCAGAGCTTTATAACAAAATACAGGAAGAGCGACCGATCATCCATTGTATAACCAACGCTGTGACGGTGAATGACTGCGCCAATATTTTACTGGCAACAGGCGCGTCGCCAACGATGGCACATCATCCGCTCGAGGTGGAAGAGATCACCGCGGGTACGAAAGCACTTGTCTGCAATTTTGGTGCAATTGCTGATTATGAGGCGATGGAAAAGGCTGGAAGAGTGGCAGATGAATTAGGACATGCCATTGTCATTGATCCTGTCGGGGTATCCGGTTCGAGTTATCGGAGAGAAAAGTGCCAGACATTGATCGAAAACATTCATCCAACCTGTATCCGTGGAAATTATTCGGAAATCCGGGCACTGATGGAGCATTGCAGTACGGTGACAGGTGTGGATTCCGGCGATAAAAACCTGGACACAGAGGCGATGCGGCAGTATGCAGACAAATATCATCTGATCATGATCGCTTCCGGGGAAAAAGATATTATCACAGATGGAACCGCCATTTATATTTGTGAAAATGGGGATGCCAAAATGGCAAAGATCACAGGCAGCGGATGTATGTCTTCGGTTATGCTGGGGGCGTTTTTGGGAACAGAGCCTTCCGTGCAGAGCGCAGCAGCCTGTTGTGCGTTTGTTGGAATTGCAGGAGAACTTGCATCGGAAAAAACAGATGCATGTGGAGGTGGAACCATGACGTTCCGCAACTTTTTCATTGATGAAGTATCTTTGATGACACAGGAAAAAATGAGTAGATGTAAGGTGCACATATGATTACATTAAATGATTATCACATAATGTATACAAAGAAATGTTTGAATTAGATAAAAAATTCGTGAAATTTAAACTATTATACGAAGAAAAAGAATATGCTATTATAATCACACGACGTGCAGCCGAACAGCGATCGCAGAGATTGTTGTCCGGCTGCATTTTTGTCTGTGAAAAATAAAGGAAAAGAGGAGAATAAAATTATGCCAAAAACAAAATTACAGGAAGTTGTTTTTACCATTTTGATGGTATTTGTCATGGTTTACGCCATGATCTGTTACAACATTGCACTGAATATGGGAGGAATGAGCAACATCGTATTCTTAAATGCATTTCATGAATTAGTGATCATGGAACCGATCGCATTTATTTTAGATTTCTTTTTATATGGAAGTCTTTCAAAAAAACTTGCATTCCGCATTGTGACACCGGGCGTGGATAAGCCAATCATGATTATTTTAGCAATTTCATCCATCACCGTATGTCTGATGTGTCCAACCATGAGCTTTTTTGCTACTTTATTATTTAAGAGTGCAGGAAAAGAATTTATTGCGGTCTGGTTTCAGACAACTGCTTTGAACTTTCCGATGGCATTTTTCTGGCAGATCTTTTTTGCAGGACCGCTTGTCCGTGCTGTATTCGGAATGATTTTTAAGGAAAAAGAACCGCAGGTCATGAAAGAAGAAGCGGAATACTTAGAGGGCGGAGAAGCAAGATAATCCTTAAAAGGTAATACTATGTCCGGTATTTGGAAAAATAAGTGCGGCAGCGCAGTCAGTAACAAAAATGAAAACCCAAAACATATTCCATTTTTTTCGAAAATCCAGTGAAATATGATACCACCATTTTTGCAATATTTTTGAAAAAATGCAAACCCATAGAACGCCTGCAATGCCAAAACCTAACGCAGAAACCAGACAGATATACCCACGGAAATCAAGAAAATATCCGCTGTAATCCCAGTAACGTAAATTCCAGAAGAAATCAAGAAACCATCCAATCACAAGTTCTAAACCGGAGCCTAAAAGGGTAGAGAGGAAAAAGACAGTGACAGGGTGGTTTTTCTTATATTTTCCTGAAGAATCTGGCAATAATTCACGAGGGGATAATACAACCGAAAATAAAACTGCGCCAATCCCATAAACAGGCAGCCATGGACCGTAGAGAAAACCACGGTTTCGAAACGTTCCTTCTTTTAGAAGGAAAATCAGAACCTCCCACACATAACCGCAGACAGAGCCTGTGAAAAAGAAAAAAATCATCAGTGAGAGAATATTTTGTATTGTATTCTGCTCCGGTCTGCGGAGGCTGGTAAAATCCGGAAGGTGTTTTTGCTTTTTCATGAAATAAGTATGCTGCCGGAGACGAAAATTATGTATGGAGTAATAAGAGAAATGTGAAATGAATAAGATGGCACACCTGACATTTGCTAAAATAGAAATAAGGAAAATGAATCAGAAATGGAAATCTCAAGTGAAAAACGGAGATGAAAAGTAGAAAGCGGAAGTATAAATCAGAAACGAAAATGAAAAATAGAAATCGAAAGTGAAAACCAGAAGTGGAGATCAGGAACAAAAATGATTGACAGAGAAAACAGATCAGCGTATGATAAAAAACAATTATTTTTCAGAAAATTTTAAATAACACAATGCACGCTTGCAAATATTTTGTTGAATAAAAACAGATTTTGGAAGATACTTCGTGAGATATCAGGAGGGAGAAAGAATGGATTTACAATTAGTGAAAATGAGTGAAAAATACAAATCCCAGCTTTTTGATATGATGGACGAGTGGACAAAAACCGGGGAAACCATTATTCCATGGGCAATCCGGAAAGCAGATTATCATGATTTTGATGCCTATCTGAAAAGTCTGGAAGAATCAGAGCCAAAAGAGGGATATGTACCTGCATCCACTTTTTTTGCATATGACCGGGAACGAGATATTCTGGTTGGAGCAGTCGATATCAGACATTCCCTTAACGAAGCATTATTGTTAGATGGAGGCCATATCGGAGACGGTGTGCGTCCTTCGGAACGAAGGAAAGGATATGCAACAGCGATGATCGCATTAGCGTTAGACGAGTGCAGAAAGCTGGGAATTGAAAAGGTACTTATGGTATGTAATAAGGAAAATACCGGTTCAGCAAAAAGTATCCAGAACAACGGAGGAGTTCTGGAAAATGAGATAAACGTAGAAGGTGAGACGGTACAGCGTTACTGGATACAGCTGTAGAGGTTACAATCAACTTAAAAATTTGCGTGCCAATTAACCAAAACTATGCTACAATGAAACGAGCGATAATTTCATTTGCAGATTCAGATAAAATGGAACTATCAAAAATGCTGTTCTGACAAAAATCAGGACATTACAGAAATGAAAATACAGGAGGACAAAGGGCTGACTATGGAAAATATTTTTTCCCAGGAAAAAGTAATCGTCATCGACTTCGGCGGTCAGTACAACCAGCTGGTTGCAAGACGTGTCAGAGAATGTAACGTTTACTGTGAAATCTATTCCTATCGAACAGACATCGAGCAGATCAAAGCCATGAATCCAAAGGGAATCATTTTGACCGGAGGACCAAACAGCTGCTACGAGCCGGATTCACCAACCTATACCAAAGAATTATTTGAACTTGGCATTCCGGTTTTGGGACTTTGCTATGGTGCACAGTTAATGATGCACGTGTTAGGAGGCAAAGTTGAGAAGGCACCGGTGCGTGAGTATGGTAAAACAGAAGTAATGGTGGATACAACTTCTCCATTATTTGGAAATGTTGCACCGACGACCATCTGCTGGATGAGCCACTTTGATTATATTTCAAAACCAGCACCAGGTTTTAATATTGTTGCACACACGGCAGATTGCCCGGTTGCAGCAGCAGAAAACAGAGAGAAAAATTTATATGCGATCCAGTTCCACCCGGAAGTACTGCACACCGAAGAGGGAAGCAAAATGCTCCACAACTTCGTAAGAGGCGTGTGTGGATGCGCCGGAACATGGAGAATGGATTCTTTCGTTGAGAGTACGATTAAGGATATCCGAGAAAAAGTCGGTGATGGAAAAGTACTTCTTGCATTATCCGGCGGTGTAGATTCCTCTGTTGCAGCAGGACTTTTATCCAGAGCCATTGGAAAGCAGCTCACCTGCGTATTCGTTGACCACGGTCTTCTCCGCAAAAATGAGGGAGATGAAGTCGAGAGCGTATTCGGACCAAATGGTCAGTTCGATTTAAACTTCATCCGTGTCAATGCACAGGAGAGATACTACAACAAACTTGCAGGCGTTACAGAGCCTGAACAGAAACGTAAAATCATCGGAGAGGAATTCATCCGTGTATTTGAAGAGGAAGCAAAGAAAATTGGAGCTGTTGATTTCCTTGCACAGGGAACCATCTATCCAGACGTAGTGGAAAGTGGTCTTGGCGGTGAATCCGCAGTGATCAAATCCCACCACAACGTAGGAGGACTTCCTGATTTCGTTGATTTCAAAGAGATCATTGAGCCACTCCGCAACCTGTTCAAAGACGAAGTCCGCAAAGCAGGTCTTGAACTTGGCATTCCGGAAAATCTTGTTTTCCGTCAGCCATTCCCAGGTCCTGGACTTGGAATCCGTATCATCGGTGAAGTGAATGCAGACAAAGTCCGCATTGTACAGGATGCCGATTACATCTACCGCGATGAGGTGGACAAGGCAGTTGCCGCTTACAAAAAAGAGCACGGCAAGAACCCATCCTGGATGCCAAACCAGTACTTTGCAGCCCTTACCAACATGCGTTCCGTTGGTGTTATGGGTGATGAGAGAACTTACGACTACGCAGTTGCACTGCGTGCAGTCAATACGGTTGATTTCATGACAGCCGAGTCTGCCGAGATTCCGTTTGCAGTACTTCAGACGGTTATGAGCAGAATTATCAATGAGGTGCGTGGGGTGAATAGAGTATTCTATGATCTGACGAGTAAGCCACCGGGAACGATTGAGTTTGAATAAACAAAAATGCTTAGTAAACCCAGCGTTTATGCGGGTTTGCAGCATTTTTAAAAGTCTTTTGATAACAAATTGATAACAGTTGCATGAGCGCCATTATTCTTGTAATCCAGTGGTTTTAGGGTTAGAGAATGATTGACAGGTGGTTGTGCAACAAATAAGTCCATATTATTTAGAAAGCCCTTAGCTGTGGGTAAGAACTCATAGCTAAGGGCTTTTTTGTCGTATTTATTTATCTGGTTTGAGTTTGTCTTGGAACATTTCGACCAGAGCATCGCTAAGTTCCTGTGACGGAACTTTCGCCCATGTTTGCGTAGTATCAAACTCCGGGTAGTGGTAACGCCACTCATCGTATTTGTCTTTACTGATTTCTTCAGAAGATAGCTTGTCAGCCTGCTCTTTCCAGGCATACAGCATTTTCAGAAGTTCGTGAGCGTCTTTACCTTTGGAAGTATCGACTTTCAGACAGATTTCTCCGTCTGATTCACTGACAGTCAGACCGTACAAATCTTCAAGGGTAAATAAAGTGTGCATCAGTCCGATATAGCTGTCAATATCAGGCACATCGAGGGCATGAGGGGAAACATCCAGAGCCTGTGCCAGTGCAGCAGTAAGTTCCGCCTTCGGTTTTCTTGTTCCTGTTTCGTATTGTGCTAAACGTACATCGGCACTTCGCTCAGGAAAGCCGACAATCGTACCAAGATATTTTTGTGTCATCCCACGCAGAATGCGGAAAAAATGTATTCTCTCTCCAATCGCCATAACGTGTCCACTCCTTGTATATATTTTACAATGAGTATAGCAGATATGTTTAGGAGAAGTCAAGATAATACAAAACAAAAAAGTTTAATATTTTCCAAAAAGCCACTTGACACAAGCAAATATGCTTAGTATAATAAGCTTAAATTAAGCAAATAAGTTTAATAAAAACAAAAATGACCGTCCGAACAGTATAAACCGCAAAGACCTTGCCAGATAGCAAGCGAGCGCCTGACATATTACGATATATCGAGACAGCACAGTGCCGAACAGGGAATACCTGCTGGAACTGCATTCGGATAGAACGGCGATAAAAAACAAAAGAAAGGACTGATTATTATATGAAAAACAGATTTATTTGTGCCGAAGAAGTGGCACAGGAACTAAGCGTATCAAAGCCGTATGCTTACAAGTTAATCCGTCAGTTGAATGAGGAACTGAAAGCAAAAGGCTTTATTACCATTTCAGGACGGGTAAACCGCCAGTATTTTTATGAAAGACTCTACGGAGCAGGAAAGGGGGATGAATAATGCCGGTATTCAAAAACGAGAGCAATGGAACTTGGTATGTGATGGCGAGATATGTCAACTGGAAAGGCGAGCGTAAGCAGAAATGCAAGCGTGGCTTTGCTACCAAGAAAGAAGCACAGGAATGGGAGCGAATGTTCCAGTTGCAGAACTCCTCTGATATGGATATGAGTTTTGAAGCCTTTACCGAACTGTATATCCGGGATATGAAAAGCCGTCTGAAGGAGAACACATGGCTGACAAAGGAACATATCATCCGCACGAAGATTTTACCGTATTTCGGCAAGCTGAAAATCAGCGAGATTTCCACAAAAGAGGTCATTGCATGGCAGAATGAGATGCTTGCCTATCGGGACGAGAGGAAAAAGCCATACTCACAGACCTATCTGAAAACACTCCATAATCAGTTGTCCGCTATCTTCAATCATGCGGTGCGGTATTATGAGCTGCGTTCCAATCCAGCCGCTAAAGCGGGAAATATGGGAAGTGAGGAACACAAGGAAATGCTGTTCTGGACAAAAGAAGAATATAAGAAATTCTCATTCGAGATGATGGACAAGCCTGTTTCCTTTTACGCTTTTGAAATGCTCTACTGGTGCGGTATCCGTGAAGGAGAATTGCTGGCATTGACTGCCGCTGACTTCGATTTTGAGAAAGAAACGGTCAGAATCAACAAGTCCTATCAGCGATTACACGGAGAAGATGTGATTACCACACCGAAAACAAAGAAAAGTAACCGCATCATCAAAATGCCGAAGTTCCTCTGTGAAGAAATGCAGGAGTATTTGCAGATGCTTTACGGATTGAAGAAGAAAGACCGAATCTTTACGGTCACAAAAAGCTATCTTCATCATGAGATGGACAGAGGTGCGAAAGCCGCAGGAGTAAAGCGAATCCGTATCCATGATTTACGGCACAGCCACATCAGTCTGTTGATTGATATGGGATTTTCGGCGGTGGCGATTGCAGACCGTGTAGGGCATGAAAGCATTGACATCACTTACCAGTACGCTCATCTGTTCCCGTCAAAACAGACGGAAATGGCAGATAGATTAGACGATTTAGGGAAAGGAGAGATTGAAAATGTCAGCTAAGAACAGAGATAACAAAAATCGTTGGAGAAACATTACAGTAGGGTTTCGGGTATCGCCCGAAGAAAATGAACTCATCAACAAGGCAGTCGCCTTATCGGGACTGCCAAAGCAGGAATACTGTTACCGCCGTTGTCTGAATCAGGATGTAGTGGTACAGGGCAATCCGAGAGTATTCAAGGCACTTAAAACGGAACTTGCCACTGTCCTCACAGAATTAAAGCGGATTGAAGCAGGAAACGGTGTGGATGAAGAACTGCTGAATGTCATTGAACTGATCGCTGTTATTCTGGGCGGTCTGAAAGGAGAGGATACGGATGGAAAATAAAAAAGAAAAGACTGCCCCGGATGTATCTGTTGGCGCAGATACGGAGCAGCCGATTTCTAAAAACACTATAAGTAGTATATCCGAGAATGGTGGAAATATCAAGAGTTTTGAGGAATTGCAAAGGGAAATGCAGTTGCAATCAGACCCGTCCTATCTCCAGACTATTTCCATGAATGAACTGTTTGACACACAGTATCGGAGTAAGCAGCCGTTGATTGACGGTCTGCTCTACCCCGGCACTTATATCTTTGCAGGTTCGCCCAAACTGGGAAAGAGCTTTCTGATGGCACAGCTTGCCTACCATGTCAGCACAGGCACACCGCTTTGGAATTATCCCACCCGAAAAGGAACGGTGCTGTATCTGGCACTTGAGGATGATTACCGCCGTTTGCAGGAGCGTCTGTACCGGATGTTTGGAACAGAAAGCACCGATAATCTTTACTTCTCTGTTTCTGCCAGTCAGCTTGGAAATGGACTGGATGAACAGTTTGCAAGATTTGTGGCAGAGCATAGGGACACGAAGCTGATTATCATTGATACGCTTCAGAAAGTGCGTGAGGTTGGCGGCGATAATTACAGTTACGCAAATGACTATCAGATCATGGCAAGACTGAAAAGTTTTGCAGATGCTCATGGGCTTTGTCTGTTGCTCGTACACCATACAAGAAAGCAGAATGCGGATGACAAGTTTGACATGATTTCCGGGACAAGCGGATTGCTTGGGGCGGCAGACGGGGCGTTTCTTCTTCAGAAAGAAAAGCGGACAGGTAATGCCGCAACACTGGAAGTATCAGGCAGAGATCAGCAAGACCAGAAGTTGTATCTGATCCGCAATACAGAAACCTTGTTGTGGGATTTGCAAAAGGCAGAAACGGAATTGTGGAAAGAACCGCCAGAGCCGTTACTGGATGAGATTGCAGAGCTTGTTATGAAGGACAATCCTTATTGGGAAGGTTCGCCAACAGCACTTGTCGCTTTGATAAATATGGACATTCAACCGCACGTTATCACAAGAAAACTGAACGTTCTTGCAGGACGGTTGTATACAGAACATGGGATTCTATTTCGGAGTGAGCGTGTCCATGAGGGACGGAAACTAAGATTTTGGAAAGACAATACAGAGAATGCGTGACAGTACGTGACGGTTGTGACGGTATTTTTGACAGCAGGGGCGGTATCAAAATAACCGTCACGACTGTCACATACCGTCACGTACTGTCACGGAAAGGATGGATAAGATGGGAAATGTGCAAATATCACAGGAATTATTTATGCAGTTGCTCCGCTTTCACTTAGTTGAAGATGAGAGCTGCGAAAAAGAAATTAAGCAGGGGTTAGAGAAGAAATTAGACAGGATGGTCATGCGTGACCTGTATGGAAAATTCAAGATTGCCCCGACAGAGGAAGAACGGGAACGGGCGAGAAAAGAGTATCTGGACAGACGAGGAGTGCCGGAGAGTTTTCGATGGTAATTCTTCCTTGATGATAAGAACAGGAGCGTGGCACGCCCCTGTGGACAGTAGACACGGAGAAATCTGGAAAGGAGAACCATGCAATGAGAGAAGGAAGATTAGGTTATAACTGTGAAAATGGCAGATATGGATTATTGTCAATGGACTTATGGATTGATACGGGATTTCACTGCGGAGAGTGTATGGAAGTTTTAGTGGATGACCAGTGGGTACGGACAAGAATGGAGATGAATCCTGCAATGGAATGGTATCTGGTGGGAACACCTTATTGCGGCGATCTGGAGTATGTACGGGCAAGAATACCGAAATAAATCAGATAGAAAAGTAAAGAATCGGTTTGCTATCAGGGATAAAAAATAAGCCCGGATACGGGCAAATAAAAAGGGCGGATACGCCCAAGATGAAAAGCAAAAGCCGAAACGCGGTAGAGAAAGGTAGCACCTTATAAAGCCCTCGGCGTTTGAGAGCGAAATACACCCATCGCACAAATCAGAGATTTGTACTCAGGGTATTTCGCCCTGCCGGGAGCTATTTGTGCCGGAAACGGCAGTTAGTTCGTAAACAGGTGCCTATGCACCTACTCACAGCAAAGCAGGCGAGAGCCGGAAAGGAGAATGCTTATAGGCAGACATTCATTTATCAGACAAAACAAGCTGTCTGATGTGGCAGGAAGAATTGATTATATTTCCAATCCGAAAAGACAGGAACATCTTTATGCGACCTATCAGACAGAGGGAGCAACACCAGAGTTCTGGAAGAATCTTGCCAGAGAGAATCAGTTGGATTTTAAAGCAAGCGGAACAACAGGGAAATGTATTGAAGGGCGGGAGTTTATTATTGCACTTCCTGAAAGTTTTGTTGAGTACAAGGCAGATGATGTGGTAAGGCTTTTTACAGACAGCTTTCATAAAGGGTATGGTGTGGAATGCAGTGCAGCACTTCATCATAACAAAAAAATGACCAATTACCATATTCATCTCGTATTCAGCGAACGGAAAATGTTAGAACATCCCGAAGTGAAAATTGCTACCAGAAATATGTTTTATGATGAGCAGGGCAAGCACAGACGCACGAAGAAAGAGATTTTAGATGAGCAGGGAAATCTTCGGGCAGGATGCAGCATTATTCCCAAAGGGGAGGTTTATGAAAGCCATATTTTTACAAAGAAAGATGAGTGGTTTAAGAGCGATGCGTTTACCAGAGAAGTTAAGGAGATGTTTACGGAAATCATTAACAGCCATGTGAAAGAAGAATCCGAAAAACTGTCTGTATTTCAGCAGGGCGGCGTGTATCTGGCAACAAAGAAAATTGGGAAGAACAACCCGAAAGAAGCAGAGATACGGGCGGACAATGTGGCAAGGCAGGAATGGAATCGGACGGTAGATGTAGCATTGGTTGAGGGTGTTCCCGAAGAAGATATTTTGACAATTAAGCGTGAGAAAATCACAGACAAAACATTGCAATCTATACGGACACATGGTTGGTTGCCAGATATGTTTCAGCAGATTATCCGTGGTGCAAAAGACTTCTTACAGGAAATGATTTTCAAGTTTAAGCTGCCGCCGAAGCCAGTACCGAAGATTGATTTACAGGAATGGAATGATATGCGGAAGCTGATGGAGAAACTTCAGAAGCAGTCACAGGCAATGAAATCCACACAGCAGGAGATTTCCTCATTGAAGAAACAGCTTTCCGAGACAACTGGATTTTTTAAAGGGAAAGCACGGAAATCTTTAGAGGGCAAAATTGAACAGTCAGAGAAACAGGAAAAACGTATCCACACGGATATGGAGCAGACTGTAAAACAGGCAGGATATCCAGATGTTCAGTCCTTTGCAAAGACATATCAGAAATCGGAAAAACTGGTCAGGGAATATAATGAGGAGCTGCGAGCATGGAAAAATCAGACAGAACCGAAAAAAGAGAAGCTATCAGAACCGTCGAAAAAGGCAAGCATACGGGAAAAATTGCACCGCTATCAGCAGGAAAGCAGGCAACAGCCAAAACAGACAGCAAAGAAGAAATCAATGGACAGAGGACGATGAGAAAGGTGGAACAGAAAATGAAGAAAACAATTTTTGAAGAAATGGGCGGCACTTATGTAAGATGTGGGGATTACTTTATCCCCAACCTTACTTTGCCGGAGGAAGAAGAACCGAGATTTGTTGGAGTATGGGGACAAAGACATTTGCAGTATTTGAAAGAATACCGCAGGAATGTATATCTGGATCTGATGATGAGCGGCAGACTGAACAGTTATCTGGCAGATATAGAGGAACAGGCACAGGAACGCTTTGAAAGAATTGTAGAGCAGATGAAACAGGCACAAGGAATTACAGAACGGTTAAAGGCAGACAATGCGTGGGAGTGGGTAGGCAGGATGAATAATATACAGGCGTGTGCGAGGGAGATTGTAGATAAAGAAATCATTTATCAATAAGGAATAAGAGTGGCGGAAAGCAAGTCTAAAATGGCTTGCTTTTTGCTTTACAATGTAGGCGGCTGATGTATATAATTATAAATCATAAATTCATGAATTTAATATCAGAAGGTAAAAGCAGGCGTATATTGCGACTGTTTTTACCTTCTTAATAAAATCTGTATTAAGCATATTTATAATGCAGGGGACAAAGACTATTAAAGTTACTATTTCAAGTCCTGCTTTCTAAAAATACGAATCCCAATCTTGTAAAACAGAAGAATTTCCAGAATATTGAACAGGCAAAATTCTATGTGGTAAGGAAAGTCTTTGAAAATAAGAGAAGTTTCTTCCTTTGTGCCGAATTCTGATTCAAATAGCAGATAACTGTGAAATTCAGCCTGCGCAAACGGTGATACTAAAACATGAATGTTATTTGCTGTACGGGCAAAACTATCTATTCGTAGAGGGTTTTCCACAATTTCATGAGTGATAGGATCAGTCCAAGTGCTTGATTGATTTAAGCTGGAAACTGACTTTCCACCTAATGTCAACAATGCTAAGGTTAGAATAACTGCAATTCCAAGACTGATAAGTTGCTTATGTGAAATCATTACAATCATAGTGTACAAAGCAGATACTGTGATGATGCACACAAAAGCAATCGCAGCATGAAATGCAAATTCAGTTACATTGACTTTATCACTAAATTCTAATCCAGCAATATTTGAGCTTGTGAAAACAGATAATATATCAGCAACAAAGAGAACTGTAGCACATATGCTACTGACGATTAGTTCGACAATATAAATCTCTTTTCGTGTATATCCTGCGGATATCTTGTTGTTGATTGTTCTGTTTTCAAAGTCACTCCCTAAGTATAACGGAATCAACACTGCCAAAATGATACATATCAGGTCAGAATTTTCCAATAAAAATGTTGTTGTAAAGATTTTGAAACCATATCCATTTAATAAGATTCCATAAACATTGATGGCAATTACTGCGATTACTCCAAGCCATAGAATTGGAGATTTTGCAGCACGCTTTAGTTCCATAGATAAAAGTTTATTCATAGTTTAAGTCTCCTTTCTGCTTTTCTATAAAAAATTTTTGAAGTAAAAAGTTTCTAAATCGGTATCGGCTATTTCTGATGAAGAGAATTCTTGAATTAAAACACCATTTTTGAGGAAACCATAGTGGTTTGCCACTTTTTGAAGTTCGCTTAAGATATGACTTGAAATCATAATGGTAACACCATACTCTTCATTTAACTTTGCGATGATAGCTCTGACATCTTTTATGCCTTCAGGATCAAGTCCGTTAAGAGGCTCATCTAAAATGAGGAATTGCGGATTTCCTACAAGTGCCATTGCTAAAGCCAGACGCTGACGCATACCTAATGAATAATTCATTACCAGTTTTCGAGTATCTTTCAGATGTACCAGTTCTAATAGTTCAACAATCTTCGACTTTACTTCCTTTGATGGACATCCACAAATTTTAAGCTGATACTTCAAATTTCCTTTTGCACTTAAGGTAGGATATAATGCAGGTGTTTCAATAATGGCACCGATTTTAATATTTTCAGATTTAACAACTGTTCCTGAGGATGGACTTTGCAAATTAGAAAGTATTCTCATTAAAGTTGTCTTGCCTGCACCATTATTTCCAATCAATCCATAGATAGCACCTCGAGGAATATGAAGGGAAACATTATCTAAAGCGATTGTTTCTTTGTAATGTTTACAAAGGTTTTGGGTTCTAATAATATCATTCATAAAATTCATCCTTTCTAAATCTGTACGGCAATTGCTGTTGTTAATGAAAGTATAGGTTGTTGGAAGAAAAAAATAAAGCAAATAGCCTTTTACAGTTGGATTTTAGAAGGATAAGGTTGCTTTACATGCATGTAAAACGATAATATCTTGTGTAAAATACACGATTATGGCATACTTGAGACGGAGCATTATTATACAATGGAAAGGTGAGCTGAAATGACAGTTGCAGAGATGATAAAAAAAACTCGGACTGAAGCAAACATGACTCAAGGAGAATATGGAGCAAAATTTGGTGTTTCAAGACAGACAGTTTCCAGTTGGGAAAATGGAAGAAGTCTGCCAGATCTTCAAATGTTGATTGATATCTGTAACACCTATCATGTTTCTTTGGATAAGCTATTAAACGAGGATAAAGAGTTTGTTGAGAAAATAGATTTTTACAATAAATATAAAAAGGCAATTCGATTAGTGGGCATGTGTCTGTTGGCTGGTTTGCTTATATTTGCAATTGTATTTATTAACTGGAAAATTACAGAAAGAAATATGAATCAAGCATTTGAAATGAATGCAGAGAAATTAGGATTCGTAAAAGGAGAACTTTACGAATTAGAAAAAGACAATGTTCGGTATCGACTGCCAAACCAAAAACTCCCGTTCTTAAAGAAGGACTTTCATGTAAAAAACAGTTATGCCGATTTTATGATTGAAGATATAGAGATTAGTATTTCTATTTATGATGGAGAGGATTTTGCTATTGAATTTAATCATTTTAGAAGTATAAAAGGTTGCTTTGATAAAGATAGCAATATCGAGATCATGGAAAATACTTTGAACGAGAAAGAGAACATTTTTTATACCGAAAATAATGAGATGATAGAGGATGTGTTAAAGCAGTTATTGGAAATTCATAAAAATGTATATCGGCGTTAGTAAGATGGCGAATATAAATAAGGAATAGTAGTTGTATTTAATTTGTCTGAAGTGGTTACTGTTTTTAATTATATACTGTTGCTTTTCTAAGCAAAACCGTTTATAATCTGAATCGGAACATATTGTTATTATCTACAGTTACGGAGCGAGTGTTATCAACACCGATAACAAACTGATAACATTAGCCCATATAGGCAGGATAATATGGATAAATCAAATAATTGAAAGAAAAGCGAACACGGCAACCAATAATCTCTAAACAAAATTGATTAGTAATTGTCGAGTTTGAATAATTTTCAAAAGCTCGCAAAGCCTAGTAAAATGGGCATTTGCGAGCTTGTTTTTTGCCTTCAAATTTTGTTACTAATTACAATTACAATTTCGAGAACTCAAAAGCTGTGATTGCATAAGTGAAAAGCAGATGATATAATAAAAAAGACTATTTGACGTGATAATCGGAGGAAATAACATGTCAGAAAATCAAGTGAAAATAACTTATAAACCTTTATGGAAGTTGTTGATTGATAGGGATATGACAAAAACGGAATTAAGAAAGAAAACACAGATAGCACCAAGTACATTTACCAAAATGAACAACGATCAACAAGTATCGTTAGATATTCTAGCTAGGATATGTGTTGAATTGAAATGTGGCTTTGATGATATTGTGGAAATAGAACGATAGTGATAGTGCAAAATGAAGACACATGTGCAGATAAATATAGCAAGTTGCTAATAGAAAGGAATTTATAAATGGCAGTTCAAAATAATGCTAACATTGGCTTTGAAAAACAAATATGGGATGCGGCTTGTGTTCTTTGGGGACACATTCCAGCAGCAGAATACAGAAAGGTTATTGTAGGACTTATTTTTCTGCGTTACATATCAAGTGCATTTGAAAAACGCTATCAACAGCTTGTTGAAGAGGGTGATGGCTTTGAAGATGATAAGGATGCATATGCAGAAGATAATATTTTCTTTGTACCAGAGGATGCCCGTTGGAGCAAGATTGCATCTGCAGCGCATACTCCAGAAATTGGCACTGTTATCGACGATGCAATGAGAGCTATTGAAAAGGAAAATACAACTCTTAAAAATGTGCTTCCAAAGAATTATGCAAGTCCAGATTTGGATAAGCGAGTATTAGGCGAGGTTGTTGATCTTTTCACTAATATGGATATGGGAGATACAGAAGAAAGCAAAGACCTTCTTGGCAGAACATATGAGTATTGTATTCAACAGTTTGCGGCATACGAAGGTGTTAAGGGTGGCGAATTCTATACTCCTGCAAGTATCGTTAAAACAATTGTTGCTATTTTGAAACCATTCAAAAATTGTCGTATATATGATCCATGTTGTGGTTCAGGTGGTATGTTTGTTCAGAGCGCAAAATTTATTCAGGCACACAGTGGCAAGCGTGGAGAAATCGCTGTTTATGGTCAGGAGTCTAACGCTGATACTTGGAAGATGGCAAAAATGAATATGGCTATTCGTGGTATTGATGCGGACTTTGGACCTTATCAGGCAGATACATTTTTCAATGATTTACATAAGACACTTAAAGCTGATTTTATTATGGCAAATCCGCCATTCAATCTTTCAAACTGGGGACAAGACAAGTTAAAAGATGATGTTAGATGGAAATATGGAACTCCGCCGGCAGGAAATGCCAACTATGCGTGGATTCAGCATATGATACATCATCTTGCACCAAACGGAAAAATAGGTCTTGTGCTTGCTAATGGAGCTTTATCGTCTCAGTCTAGTGGTGAGGGAGAAATCAGAAAGAATATTATTCAGGCTGACCTTGTAGAAGGTATCGTTGCACTGCCTACGCAGTTATTTTACAGCGTTACAATTCCGGTTACACTTTGGTTTATTTCTAAGAACAAAAAGCAGAAAGGTAAAACTTTATTTATAGATGCCCGTAAGATGGGTTATATGGTTGACCGCAAGCACAGAGACTTTACAGATGAAGATATTCAGAAGTTGTCAGATACATTTACATCATTTCAAGATGGTACGCTTGAAGATGTGAAGGGCTTCTGTGCTGTAGCAGATCTTAAAGAAATCGAAAAGCAGGACTTTATTCTTACACCGGGCAGATATGTTGGTATTGAAGAAGCACCGGACGATGGAGAACCATTTGAAGAAAAGATGACACGCCTTACATCAGAACTTTCAGATATGTTTGCAAAGTCTCATGAGTTGGAAGAAGAAATTTGTAAGAAACTGGAGGCGATTGGGTATGAAATGTAAGTTGTTGGATATTTGCGTTTTTCGTAAGGGGAAAGTTGATGTGTCAAAACTTACCTTGAAAACATATATATCTACTGAAAATATGTTGCCAAATAAAGGAGGGGTTACGGAGGCAAGCTCTCTTCCCACAGTTCAGTTAACTCAGGAATATAAAAAAGGAGATATCCTTGTATCTAACATCAGACCATATTTTAAGAAAATATGGCAAGCGAAATGTGATGGTGGTTGTTCAAGTGATGTTTTAGTATTTCAAGGAAATTTAAATATAGATGGAGATTTCCTCTACTATATACTTGCTAATGATGATTTTTTTGCGTATTCAATGGCAACTTCAAAAGGCACAAAAATGCCAAGAGGTGATAAGACTTCAATAATGCAATATGAAGTGCCGATATTTGATATAGATACTCAAAGAAAAATAGCAAGTGTTTTGAGGAGCTTAGATGAAAAAATAGAACTGAATTCTACGATAAACAATAATTTAGTGGCTTAAATCTCGATGTTTGAAACATCAAGCTCACCAGA
>OCHH01000064.1_pt1 | contig 67020 bp, 101 predicted proteins | sample 1538781 | NCBI WGS metagenome assembly OCHH01 (sample SAMN04571726, study PRJEB22368) | human gut metagenome | biome: human gut; material: stool | host: Homo sapiens | place: Luxembourg | collected 2012-12-05
TAACTGGGTTAAAAATAATTTATTGGAAATGATAAAATAGCAAGAGTTTTGCCGAACATAACGTAGAAGTATCTGTTAGTAATTGCACCGTTACAATAAAGATTCCTGAATTAGGAGGTTATGACATATGTACGCTGTTTATTATTGTACAAGTCGGTAATGACTGTTATTTATCAGTCCAAATTAATCATGCTACATCATATTCCAGTGCAGTTGTATCGCTACAAGGAACTAATATAATCACATCATCATATACTTGGAATGGTGGCACGAAAGTATTCTCAATTCAGATGAATAAAGATTATAAAGACATTCGCGTATCTAAATGCTATGCCATAAAATAGCAAGACACAATCTGGTACAACTGGAGCTGTAGAAATTGCAGCAAACAGTACGCAAACAGTGGCTGTCGTTTTTAAAAAGCCATTCAATATCATACCGACAGTCGTGTGTACTTTGAAAAGTGGCTCAAACATTGCTACGTATGGTGATTTGACTGCGTTTGTAGATTACGCTTCTGTAACAAAAAATGGCTTTACAATAAAGCTTTCAAACGCTTGTACCACATCAGGTGCAAAACCAAGCATTTCTTGGATTGCAACCGTATCCTAAAATAACAAAAGCGTGATTTTTAACCGTATACACTCCCTATTTCATTACCGACACGACTTTTTGAAAATACATCATTTTTACATATCTGCAAAACATAAATTCAGTAAAAAATAGCATAGCAAACAAGCCATCGAGAAATGACTTTTAAAAAATCAATATTGAGTCAAGTTAGCTTACGCTATATAACGTCTGAAAGATGCTTTTACATTAGATTCACTTACAGTGACGTACATCATGGTTGTATCCGGCTTTTGGTGTCCGGCATAAGCCTGAATCTCTTGTAGCGGTATTCCTCTACTTCCAGCATCCGTGAGTAGGGTTCTTCGGAACTTATGCGGATGCGCATGAATATCTGTTTTTTTACCCAGTTTCGACAGCATTGACCATATAGCTTCCTTTCCCATTCGATTATGTGGTTTTCGATTTGATACAAATAACGCTGGATTCATATCATCCCTTGACATAAGGTACTTCTTGAGATGATATGCACATTCATCCGTCAGATACACTTTTCTCTCTTTCTTTCCCTTTTCTCCGTAAATGATTACTTCCTTATTCCCCCAGTCAATATCACTGCGGTTGAGAGCTGTTACCTCACCGATACGTGCTGCTGTGGAGTACAGGAACTCCATAATTGCCACATCTCTCTGACTCTTAGCATTGCAACGTAGATGCTCCCTCTCTGCGGACGTAAACGGCTTTTTGATGCGCTGTGGCACTTTCATGTGCTTAATGCGTCTCATTGGATTTTTGCTTATGAATCCCTCGTCAGAAAGCCATCCAAAGAATGATGAAAAGTATCTTCTAAGCGTGTCCATGTACGAGATAGACACTTTCCTTGTCTCTTGATACATGGCAAGGTAGTAGCGTATATCATTCGTGGTTATGTCCTCAAATCTTTTGTTGAGATAGTTGACTAGCTTGGTTACACAGTCCACATAGCGGTCAATCGTGCCTTGCGAACAGTTCTCCAAGCGTTTACTTGCAATGAACAATTTGAGAATCTTATCCCAGTGAGATTGACTTGTTACCAATGAGGTACATTCCTCTTGAAGTTTGACTCCGTGGAACGAAATATACAGCACATTCTCCAATTTGTGCATCTGTTCATCGGTCAGTTCCTCTTGCATCATGTTTACAACATTTTTGATTATCATGTTAATGTCTTTTTCCATAAAAAACACCCCTTTCTAAGCCAATTATGACTCAAAAAGAGGTGAATTTAAATGCTTTATTCAGTTCATGAAATAGGGAGTGTATGTTTGAAAATACAAAAGTCGAAACATATTAGAAACTATTTTATATAGAATAATCATTCGATAAATTTTACTTTCTTCCAATTACCCCATGTTATTGATTTAATTTTCATATACACAGCTTTACCATATGAAAAAACAATAAGCATACCATAATCTTCAGATGTACTTTTGTATGCAATTCCAAAACCGCCATTTCCGTCAGGAGAACCATTTTCTACTTTTATTGTGCTTGGTATTGCATAAAAACATATGCCAGTTCTTCTACAGTTTGAAAACATATATTCACAAAGATTAGAAGTGTTTTCAATTTGCATAGCAGCATTTTGTTTATTGCTATTTAATTCATTAACTGCCCCGATCAAAGTCTTGTTAGTTGTTTCTAACTTTGCGATAACCGCCGTAGTCATCTTATCGACAACATAATCCCATATCTTGTCCATCAAAGTACGCTTGTTTGCTTTACCGTCCGTGTCAAGAATCATTAACTCATCATTGTCTTTCAGTGCTTCTTTAGTTGTGTACTTTGTCCATTCCATGATTAATTCTCCTTTATTGAATCATTTATTAAAAGGGTAAGAGCATTATTCATGCCCTTACGCCTCGTCAACCTTGTTTACTGTGATAAATTTTCTAATCGCATCTACATGATTTTTGAGTTCAGCATCAACGATATAGAATGATTTCTTATTATTGTGCGATACAAGATTTCCGCTCTCGTCAATCTCGTCATAAGTAAATGTAGCTCTGTCCATTCCATTTACATTTAAAATTGAAAAACCACTAAGCTGTTTCATTTAAAAGTTCCTCCTGTTCCTTAATCAAGGTTTCTAGTTCCGCGTTTAATATGTTCTCAGGGCTTTCAGGTAATTTTTCTTCCCTGTCAACATCTTCCTCAAGATTTACATATTCGTAATCTTTCTGTTTTGCTTTCAGTTCCCATGCAAATTTCAGATCCGGAGTTCCGTGCACAATGAAGTAATTCTCTTCCTTCTTTTCAATCCACAAATCTCCTTTCCCTTCTTTCTGCAAGAATACCTGGTACTCAATGCGTGTTGTTACGGTTTCCGTGAAGATATCTCCGATTTCAACGATACATTCACCGTTCTCATCAGTAATTCCTTCACCGATGTCTCCAAACATTGGCGAAGCTGTTTCGTAGCAATATTGAAGTCTGTTCGAATAATTCTCTGTTGGAACAACACGGTTTTTAGTTCCAGTTGTTTTTATTTCTCTTGGGCTTATGTCTACATAATCATTAATGTAACTACTTCCATTAATTCTAATTGAAAGGCAACCTGTTGAGTTCTCGCTAATGCTGAATGTGTACGATTTCACTTCTGACATTGCATCAGACCATCCTTGTAAATCCTCAGCCCATCCAATAGAGAAGCATTCTGGGGAAATTGAAGAACCGTATCCCCTTCCATTATTAGATGCTTTCATTCTTAAACCATGAAACCAACCACCCATAAGGTCAACAACCATACTGTCCGATGCGAGAAGTCCCATATTAGTATTATCAATATGCATACCCAAGCTTCCGATAGTGAATATTTCTTTCGAATTGTTACGGCCAACGATGAGCGCAGACGCTTTTTCTTTATCTAAATATATCGTGCTTCCATAAATCGAGCCTTTTTGAATGTTTAGTCCATCTTTATCCCATCTACCAACTTCTGTTCCTATGGCATCTAGTATTTGTATTGAGCCATTTTCATTGTTTACACCTCCCAATGTAAGTGTACCGCCCTTGCCATAAGAGAAGTTGATATACAACTGATCGCCTTGCATATATATCCCTTGTTTCTTCCCGTTATCAGTAAGTCTGTTAAACACTTCTTCGGAAGTCAGAGATTTGTTTAGCTTTTCTACAGCTGAATCGTCAGTATACTTAGTGGCTTTCGTCCAATCAGAAGAAACATAGTTGCCGCTAGCTCTTGCGGTTTGACATCTCATCAAGTCACCAGTGTCTCCTTGCGTCCAAAGGTCGCCAACATCATAAGGTGGCACAGGAGTTGTAATAAAGTTTCTTCTCTTACCGTCTGCTGTATCTTGCGCCTTTGATGCTGTTTCCATCGCAGATACGATGTCTGCATCTTTCACTCTCACCCACTGATAAGATGTATCGACTTTCATATAGCGGTAAGTGAAACCTTTGTTCTTCCAAAAGAAGAGGTCACCAACATGCTTCTGTCTTTCGTAAGCTGTAGTCCACTCAGATGCTGGATGGTTTGAATTCGCAGGCTCATAATCGTAATAGTACGTATCAATCTTTCCATCAATCTGATTTTGGATATCTTCAATTTTCGGATCATAAATGTTTTCGATGAAGTCCGTTACTGTAGAATCGTCTGTATAATTATCTTTCTTCTGCCAATCACTTGCTACATACTCACCAGTTTCTCTGTCCTTTAGGCAGACAAGGATATCATTTCCAGTGAAATACAAATCATCCACGCTATACGGTGGCTTTGGCTGTGTTGAGAAAATCTGCGCTTTACCGTCAATCTCATCGAATACAGAGTCTGGAACTGGCATTTCTTCCCAATTTCCGCTTCTGTAGATGTATTCATCACCAGTTTTGGAATTCTTCCACAAGTCACCCTCATGAGTTGCTTTCTCGGTTTCCACAGTGATTGTGATATTTTTTCCACTAACATCTAAGATTTCATTCCCGTTTATATCGCAAAGAGGCTGTGTTTCTTTTCCAGTCCAATTAAGTGACGGGTCAGTAGGTTGGAACCAAGTTTCTATCTTCTGATCAATCTGATTCTTGATATTCTCAAGGTCGGCAGCATAAGTATTCTTAACAAAGTTATTGATTGCGGAATCGTCTGTGTACTTGGTAGCCTTGACCCAATCAGATGCGACATACTCTCCGCTCTGACGTGAGGTCACGCATCGCATCAAGTCACCGTTTGTACCTTGCACCCATAAATCATCTGTATCATAAGGTGGATAAGGAGTTACGCTGAATACACGTTTCTTTGTGACAGCAAGGTTCTTTGCAGCTTTCGCATCCGCATCACTTAACTTTGACCACGCTGAACCGTTCCAACGCATTGTTTCTTCGGTTTTTGAGTTGTACCATAAGTCGCCAGTATGCTTTGCTTTCAGTTCAGCTGATGTCCATGAAGCTGCCGGATCAGCAGATTGATTGTATGTCTCAATCTTGCCATCAATCTGATTCTGCAAGTCCTTATTGACTGTTTCCAGCTCTTTCTGTACCTCATTGGCTCTTGTATCGTCCGTGTACTTTGATGCCTTTTCCCAGTCTGATGCCGAGAAAGAAGCCGATTCACTTCTTGCAACACAGCAACGCATGATGTCACCATCATCACCCTGTACCCAAAGGTCACCTATGTCGTAAGGTGGCTGTGGAGTCACTACAAAGACTCTACGTTTATGATCTGCTGTATCCTGTGCTTTCTCCGCAGCTGCAAGTGCTTTTGAAATATCTGTATCCTGTACGATCTGCCACTTCCAAACCGCTCCGTCCTGTAAGAATCGGTAGGAATATCCAGTGGACTTCCAGAAGAAGAGATCACCTTCGTGGTCTTTTCTCTGCTCGTTGGTTGTCCAATTCACAGCCGGTTCGTTCTGTAAGCTAGGTTCGTGGTCATAGAACCATGTCTCAATCTGTCCATCAATCTGACTCTGTAATTCCGCAATCTTCGGATCGTATACCGCAGAAATGAAGGTATTCAGTCCGCTATCGTCAGTGTACTTGGTTTTCTTCTGCCAGTCGGACTTTACACAGCTTCCTTTATCTCTGCTTTCCACGCAAGTGAGAAGCTCCTGTGTATCTGCATCAAACCATAAGTCACCAACACGATACGGCGGAACAGGAGTGTTAATGAATATCTGTGCCTTGCCATCAATCTCGTCAAAAACTTCATCCGGCACTTGCATCTTCATCCACTGACCGCCACGATAAATATACTCATCGTTCGTAGACAGGTCTTTCCACAAGTCTCCTTCATGTTCAGCCTTAGACTCTTCGTATAGCAAGATGATTTCATTTCCGTTTACGTCAAGGATTGATTCGCCATTGACATCGCACCATGCCATTTCAACAGTTCCGCCCCAGTTTACGGATGGATCACTATCTTGATACCATGTTTCAATCTTGTTCCGGACGGAGTTTTTAAGCTCGTCCATATCTGTCTTGTAAATGTTAGTTACAAAATCATCTACCTTTTTTGCGGCAATCTCTTCAATTGATACGCCGGAAAGAGAAAATTCTTGAGCTTTGATGCGGACACTTCCAGTATCGCAATTAACATAGAATACTTCATTGCCTTTTTCGTCAGCAACCTTAAATTCGCCTGTGTTAATCCAGTTAGCTCTAACTCCAACAGCATCAAGAATCCGAACAATGGTATCTCCATCTACTGTCATGCCACCATTCCAAGTATTACCGCCATCCGTGGACACTCCCCATGCTTCAGCAGTCATCTTCCAAACAATATCTGAATCGCTCAGCAATGCTTTGTTATGCAGATAATAAACCTTTCCACCGCCTTGGCTTTCCTCTACTGTTGTATATAGGCCTGACGATTGACTGATTTTCTTAGATAATTCTTCAAGCGCCTTTTCTCTATCTGAACGTTCTTTCTGTAGATTCTTACGATTTTCAACGATTGCCTGAGAAGCTAAACTGTATTGCTTTGCGCTATTTCGCGCTGCACTTTTTGCTCCGCATTCAATTGTCTGTTTATTCCCAACTTGGAATATCGTTGATGTAACAAGACTCTTGTACTGATTACCTTTTCTATCTGTAATAATACAGATATCACCGGCTTCGGCCAGCGGATTATTCATTATTGACGCTGAAAACGGTCTAAATCTCATTCCTACAATACGTTTGCCTATGATTGTAGCGATATCATTACCTTTTCCTTCGGCAATTAATTTATTGTCTTTAATTTCAATGACATATCCATCTTCACCATACTGATATGACACAGGGCTTTCATCTGTAGATACATTCTCTTTATATTCAGTAACTTTAATCCCTGTAATAACGACATCTTCATTGTTGATTGATAAACTATCGTAAGATTCTACGGAAACAAACTTGTCTTCATCAATATGACTAGATTCATAAGATTTCAAATCATACCAAGCGATACATAATCTGCCATAGGAATCACATCTACAAAACTGTCCACCAATCTGAGCAACCCACGCGAGAACTTGTCTGAAAGTTAGTTGCTGGTCATCAGGTCTTGTTTCAATAACATAATCGTCATTATCAAATGTTACTGTTTGTAACTGAACTCCGCACACGTTACAAGCATCTCTGATGATTTCACTTCTTGTTGCCGGATATTTCAGTTTACTTTCCGAATAATCACGATCAAACTTCATCATGTTATCCTGACAAGTTAGTGTGATAATAGAACTGTTCTGATACGGAGCTTCAACAACTGTCATTGTGCAAAGGCGAATCTTCTCAGTAACAGCGTCGCTGTAGAGCAATAATATCTCATTGCCATTTGTATCTAATATTGGGTTTTCGCTAATATCGAGCCATTTCTTTTCTTCCGGGAATACCATTCCAGTAGGAGATATAGCTAAGCCGACGTATATGGCGATTTCAGCTCCTTCAAAATCGTAGTCGGTAAAATCATCATAGATGTTATTTAAAGTGACGGTAGCCTTATTTATGATGGCTGAACCTATCTTAAATTCAGAAGAATCAGACACAGCGTCTTCTACTTTCAGTCCGAAATTCCAAACACTATCTTCTCTTAAATAGAGAGCAGTTCCATCTTTTAAGGTAATATCTACCCATTCGAGGTATCTCCTGTTGTCATTATTCAGTTCTTTCTTAAATGATTTTGAAAGACTTCTCATTAAATTACCTCTCTATAATATTAAAAGAGATACTTTCGTATCTCTTCTGATTTACTGTCCATATTTTTACTGGTGCTTTTTTATCTCCTGAGTAAAACGTTCTCGTTTCCATTCGGCAGTTCTCGACATCCCAATATGTTACCTGAAAATATTCAGGAGCAAACGCTTTCAGAATTGCACTGGCTTCCTGTGGTGTTGTTCCACTCCAAGATAAGTCAAGAGTTCTTTTCTCACCGACTTTATTCTTGTGCATGATCGTATCATCTGTACGTCCTGCATCAGAAGCAGATATATCTTGCTTTCCCCACGACAAAGAGGACGGGGATTTTATTTTTACCCCGTCCACAACAAGCATATTTGTATTGTTCGGCATATTCTACCTCCTAGTAAGCAGGACTCGGATTGAATCTACTGCTTCTACTTGCCTGTCCTTTTTCAACAGCTCTTGCCAAGACTTCATTATCTTCTGTCTTAAGAACTGCGTTAATAATATATGGAATCGCGCTGTTGCTGTCTGTTCTGTTACTCTGTGTAGCCATATAGACTTCCATCATGCCATCAATGACAGCCTGTTTAATTCCATCTGTAATCTGCTGATTATTTGCCACAACGTGTTTATTCCCCATGCGACCAATGTATTCAGAACCGAATCCGTTTTCATTGGCTACATAAATCTCACCATTCATCGGATATCCGCCGCCTGCATAACCCTTATATCCTCTCGCTGTCCAACCTTTATACAGACTTCCGTAACGAGATACTGTATATCTGATAGATGCGATCATATTGGATAGTGGGTCATAGATATCCTTGTTATACGGAGATAATGCATAGCTACGGAATGTAGGATCAATAACCTGCATAAGTCCTTTTGAAGGAATACCCTTCTTAGCATTACTATCCCACAAGTTGATAGCTCTAGCGTTTCCGCCTGACTCATGTTTCATCTGAGTAAGTAATGCGTTCAAGTTGGACTCTGTGTACTGGTTCGTCAACAACAACGCTGTCTTAGCAAGATTTCTCCACTGTTCTACTCCCGATGTGCTATATCCACCACCGCTTGAAGTTGTGAATCCGCTCACAAGGCTTTTAACCTTGCTCAGAGCCATATCCTTAACAGCACTGATAGACTGTTTAGCAATAGACAATCCCGGCTCTACAGCATCACGGAAAGATGTGAACTTATCAAGTCCATATTGCAACAGCTTTGACGGATGTGCGATGTAATCAATGATATTGAATACTCCCGCACCTTTCTTGAAGTGTGGCACTCCATTCATATCCATGAGTTCTTTTGTCTGTCCTGCAGGCATTACCTTTGTACCTTTAGGCATTGGCAACACTACGTTACGACCTTTAGGAATAAATGCTTTTCCATTAGGGAACTGAACAAGCTCACGATATGTACCGCCCGACTGGTCATTGACCATACCAAACGTATCATTCAGTACACCATTCTTCCCAGTACCAGTAGCATACTTAGGGATAAGGTCTTTGCTTCCACCAAGTTTTTTGTAAATCCAGTTTACAGCGCTACCAACACTATTGATGGCTGATTTGACAGGAGATGTAATCCAATTTCCAACATTTTGGAAATACCTTCCGATTCCACTGAAAGCACTTGTAACTCCGTTGTATGCAGTTTTAAATGTGCTGCTAAACCATGTAGAAATATACTGCATGTTGGATTGGATGTCGTTTCTTCTTGAACCGAACCATGAACCTACGCCATTAAACGCCGCGTTTACATTGGAACGTGCGCTCTGATATTTCGTGTTGAACCAACCATTAATTGATTCCATGTTGGACTGGATTTCACCTTTTCGGCTTCCAAACCATGAGCCAACATCGTTAAACGCACCATTGACATATCCTCTAGCTGACTGATACTTCGCGTTCATCCATGTGTCAATATCGCTCATTCTAGTCTGAATTTCAGACTTTCTTGAACCAAACCATGTACCAACACTTGAGAAGGCATTATTTACATTGGTACGAGCTGTGGTGAATTTCGTATTCATCCATGAATCAATATCTTTTATTCCGTTCTGAATATCATTCTTTCTGCTAGTGAACCATGAACCAACATCATTGAAAGCCTTATTGACATTTGTTCTACCGCTCTGGAATTTTGTTCCAAACCACGAACTAACATCTTTCATTCCGCTCTGAATGTCAGATTTTCTGTTGCTGAACCATGTGCCGATATCTGAGAATTTTTCTTCTACTTTCTCGCGAGCTTCTCCAAATTCCTCTCCGAGCTTGTCTTTCAAGTCGCTGAATTTATCAACAATCTTATCCTTTAAATCTCCGAAGAAATCAAGAACCGACTGCAACTTATCTGCAACTCCATTGAGAAGTCCTTCCATGATGTATCCGCCTTGTTCAGCCATGACGGTTGAAGGTGAATGGATACCGAACAGATTTTTAAACCAATTAATAAATGGTGTAAAAATTTTTTCTCTTATGAATTTACCGGGGTCTTTCCATTCTCCGCTCTGAATTCCTTCAAGAACTCCTTTGATGATATCAGAACCAAGAGCTGCCAATCCAAGTCCTGATAGTGACGGTAAAACAAATTTAGGTAATTTCACTTTGACTTCTTCTTCACTCATGTCGAATACATTTGTGAAAAATCCTATTGCGATACCTCTTAAAAGATCATTCGGTAAATTAATGATTGCGTTCGCAAGTGATACCAAGAGTCCTGAAAAATCCCATGTGATTTTTCCCCAGTCAATACCGCAAATTAAATCTACGATTTTTTGCCCGATTATCTCAAATGTCTTATCTCCTTGCAATCCATCAATTGCGCCCTTCAGTGCTTCAAGAACACCGCTGACAAAATTACTGAATGTTTCACCAGTTAATTTGGCATCCCAAGTTTCGAAAAATCCTTTGATACCACTTGCCAATGAAGTACCAAAATCTTTCCAGTCAAAATTAGCTGCAAACGAATTGAGTGCGTGTAGCGCAGTATTAATTGATCCAGCAATTGTCTTTCCTAAATCATAGAACAATTCAGGAGAAATCAATCCATTAAGGAATGTTGCAAGACTTTTACCAAAATTATCAGCAGCGTGATATACGCTATCCCAATTAATTGATTCCATTGCGGATTTAAGTTTGTTTCCAACAATTTCACCAATTTCAGTAAAATCAGCATTAGCAAATGCCTGTTTAAACTTGTCTGCAAGTTGATTCATTGAGTTAGAAACTTCAATCGTTTCAAACATATCTGAAGGAGAAGGCCCACTAGAGCCACCACTTCTGCTTCCACTTGAGCCACTTCCAGAACCAGTATCATTTCCATTAAGGATATTTAATTCATCGAAACCAAGAATTGTTTTCTGTAATTTCTTAGCAGAATCATTTGCTTTATCAGTTTTCTTTCCAGTATCAGCAATGGATGCTCCATAGTTTTTCCAAGCCTTCTTAGCCTGTACAACATACCCCTTTCCTGTGAGAGCTGCTAGAAAGTGTCCTACAGCGTTCAAAGCACTAGATACCATATCAATAAATGATGATATGTACGGAGCAACGACATTCACGATTGGAGCAAACGCAACAGCCCAAGCATTTTTCAAATACAGTAAGGAAGATACCATTGAAGAAATGCTATTGTTATATGAGCTACTGTACTGTACAAGGTTGTCAGATCCCTCCTTAATCGCTTGCTTAATCTGACTAATCAAACCGAAAATGGTAGAAAACATAATTGAAGAGCCTATCATTCTTCCGAATGGCATTCCATTATTCTTCTTTTTGCTTTCAAAACCCATCAATTCTTTTAATGTTTTGAAAGGATGGACTGCTTTATTAGCAATATCCCTTGCGTTTTGTATTGTTTTTCCTACATTTTTAAAGCCTTTTGAAATATTGTTAATCTTAGAGCCGAAACTGCCGAGTCCTTTTAGCATACGTTTGAATTTACCGCCTTGTGCAGTAGCTCTCCTAAGAGCTTCCGCTGACTGGTCGATTTCTTCTGAATTCACTTCTGCTTTTACAGATTCTTTCATTTCTTTCTTATATCGCCTGGAATATTCCTCAAGCAACATAATCTTGCGAAGCGTATTGTCAAATTCAGGATCACCTTCCGACAATCCTTGGGAAGACAGCTCAGAAAGTGTTTTCTTCAATTCCCTGATTCTTGCTTCATATGTGACAACTTCTTTGTTGCCAAACTGCGAATTAAGGTTGTTTAATTTAGTAGCAGCTTCATTCGCACTAGCTCCGGATTGCTCAAGTTCTTTTGCCAGTTCGGATGCGCCATCACCAAATGTCATATTGTAGAGATCGGATACATTCCCAACATCTATCGGTTCATTTGAAACTTTACGCTTTCTCGAACCATTGTTGAAATGAGATAAATCCGTTCTTGCAGAATCCAATTCACTCTCAAGCTCAGCCAATTCTCGGATAGCATCGCCGAAATCTATTTCATTTTCAGCCTTTCTTGCAACCTGATATAACTCTTCAAACTTATCATTGAGATCGTCAATGTATTTGATTAATTCTTCCTCTGTATCAAAAGACGGTGCTGGAATTTCGCCAACAGCTTCCTTTGCTTTTCGCACATATTCATCGATTGCTTTTGTCGATCTATTAGATTTCTGCGAATCAACCACACCGGATAAAAACGAATTAGCATTTAAGCGTCCTAATGCTTCTGTGGCATTGTCGATGGCATTCTCATACTGATTCATCTGCATGATTTTTGAATACCAGTCTTTACCGCCTAATTCATTTGTGCCCTCAAGCTCAATCATATTATTGATAGCCTGTTGCACTCTCGCATAAAGCCTTTCATTTGCACTAATACTAGCTTGGAGCTGTTGGATATTCATTTTGGAAAAGTCAGTGTCAAGCCTAGAGTCTTTAAATTTCCTGTTAATATCCTTAAATGGTTGAACCGGATATTTTAAATCAGAACGTGTTTTCTTCTGCGCTTCTGTGCGATTACCTCTCGTAATACTTCCAACAAGAGCTTCTGCACGCTCAAGACCTGATGTATCCATTCCGGAACCAAGCATCTGAGAGAAAGACTTACCTGATTCTTCTGCATTTTTTAATGCATCTCCGAATTCAGTAACTCCGGTTTTCGCATCATTTACGCCAACTCTGATATCGTCAACTCCGTCAATGATGGTGTCCCAAATGTCATCTTCCATCCATTCAGGAGTATAGAAAGAATTTGCAGTCTCGTAGAATTTTTTCAGCGCGCTATCCAACTGGTAAAATTCATCTTCGACACTGTATGCTTCTTTCAAAATAGCTGGAAACTGCTCTCTCATTTCCTGATAGTAGGAGTCAAGCTCGATTCCGTCTTTCGTTGAAAACTTCTGTTTCATAACAGGAGTTCTGTTTTTATAATCATCTCCTAAAGATCTAGCTGTCTCAGGAGTAATCTTGATTTTCCCACTCTTTTTAATCCAGTTGTATAATTCCTGATAATCACTGGAAGTAGACTTGGAAATTCTACCGTTCCGCTTAACGACATTCCCAAGTGCTTCCATATCATCGGCAAGATTTTTATAAGCTTTCCCTGAATTATTAGACACGCCGGATGCAATCTTATTTGTCAGGCTTTTGATTTCGCCAGTAACGTTCTTTCCAGCAAGACCGAGATTGTAGTTTTTAATCAGGTCATCCGCAAGTTTCTTTCCTAAGTCCTTCGCGGATTTCTCCATTGCTTTCCCAGAGAACAGCTTGTCTACATTGAGCCCTTTCAGAGACACAGCACCTTTCGCAACGAGCATACAACGCTCAAGTGCTTCTGTAACAGCATCTATTCTTTTTTCGAGCTTCCCCATTGAACGATTCGCTTTTTGCGCTTCTGCTTCAATGATTATTTCCAACTTATCAATTTCGGCCACTGTTCTCACCTCTATTCTTTGCTATTCGCAACTTCTGCCCATGCCGCAAAATTAGCTGCCGCAATCTGCGTATTTTCATGAACGATTTCCTCTATTTCTTCATCTGTTAATTCATGCTCATTGAAATCTTCAACAATCATATGAGCTTCAGGATATTTAGCGTCTTTCGATACAGCACACGAAAGTACTTGAAGAACATAAAAACCATTCATCCAAGCTGAAATGTCTTGCATGATGGCTTTCTCTCTCTCTTTATCCTCTTGAATCTTTTTGTAAACGTTCATTTCTTTCGGAGTCATCTTCCAAAATTCAGAACAACTAATTCCGCATTGAGCGGCTATAGGCAACCAATATTCATATATGAATTGCGTATAGCTAGTGGGAATAATTACTCTTCTTCGGCTACTTCTTCCACTTCTTTCTTGGACTTCGTAGTTTTCTTCGGAGTCTCCTGCTCGTCCTGAGTCATTCCGAGCATTCTTTGGAAAAAATCGGATTCTGCAACGGCATCAGCAAATGCGTTTGTGATGTCAATAATGTTTCCACCACCGAGAACATGCTGAGTGATTAAATGCTCTGCCTCATCTCTATCGCAACCAATCACTGCGCAAACAAATCCCATAGCGATAAGTGTCATCTGTTTCTTTCTGAAAGCATCAATAATTGAGAAACCCTGTTCCTCCATCTTTGTGTATTCAGCAAATGCCATTTCTTTCACGTTGTAGTTTTTTCCATTAATTTTTACTTTGACCATTGTTCTTCCTCCATTTTTTTCAATCAAAAAAAAGAGCCGCCTTAAAGCGACTCTAATAGTTCTTTAAATAAATATTTCATTATCAATATCCTTGATGATGTCGTTTTCTGCATCAAACCAAGGACTATGCTGCTGGAAATCCTGTAGTAGCGTCAGAATTTTTAATCGCTGAATCACGAACGATTGTCAGTGTCATCTCACGAGCACCGTTTACTTCACCGCCATTGACTTTAACAGACATCTGTCCACTCCAAGAGAATTTACCGTCTGCTCCGTCAGCACCGAAATCAAGTTCAAAAATCTGCTGTTTTCCGCAAACCGCAAGAACTGCCTCGTAAGACTCTTTTGTATAGTTTGCTGTGAACTGCATGTCATCTGCTGAACGCACACCTGGTACAGAAGCTTCATCTGTATCTTCAAGGTCTGTTACAGTGATTTTCTCCGGATCACCGCCAAGATCAGGATAACTCTTGATCGCACAAACCCTTTTAACCGCCGCCCCAGTTGCTCCTACTTTGAGAACTGTGTTAATTGTACTTAATGCTTTTACATTAGCCATTTCTATCTTCCTTTCTACCGCTAAATAATGCGGTTAGCGAATACCATCTAATCGGTATCCGGTATGAAATTAAAATTTTGCTATATCATCTATTGATGCAACAAGGCGTTTAAACCTTGCCACCATTCGGTAAATATTTGTGTCTGACGCATTGTCAATAGGCTTCGGACCATACGCTCGAGCGTATCCCATCTTCCGCATAGCATCACAACACTGATTTATGATATTCTTCGCTTCTGTGATATTCTTGTTTGAATAGCACTGAATCTCAATTACGGACTCGACAGCATTCTCACTGTTTTCCAAGTCCATGCAAGCATCTTGATTGTCAATCTGAACAACCGATACTGCTGGAAATGACGGAGGGCTTTTACTGGAATAGTTTGATACATTCTTGCAAGTATCTTTCACATAAGATTTTATGTTACTCAACACTCTGTTTGACACATCAATCACTTCCAAACACCTCCTTCGCAATATGGCTTATAACGCTCATATCTCTTAAATACTGCGCTGTCTCATACATGAATGGTCTTGATGGTATTCCTTTTGTCCAATGGCGTTTACCATCTTTGAAATAAACCCATCCAGCTTCACCGTGGTCATTTATATCGTATTTCCAACCAGCTATAGAAGTGTCAGGGTGCGGAGAATCCTCTCCGACAACGCCCGTTCCAAACTCAACGTAGCAAGCATACGGGCAATCCGTATAAACACTAAATGAAGCTCCATCATAAACGATATCTCCGGGCATGATATTCAGACTTTCCAGTAACTCTCCTGTATAGATAGCATCTTTAGTGCCTATCTTCATTTGAGCTACAGCAACGCCCTCTTCTGCAAGTTTATATGCAAATTCCTCACATTTCTCTTGCAGACTGTTTCTGTACTTTCGTATGTCAGCTCTCAGTTTCTTAAACCCACTCACTGACAATCCGGTAGAATATCTAGGCATCTTTCGCCCTCGCTTTCAATGCAACGACAAGTCCATTCAAACCATCTGCAATACCAACTACGGTATAGTCTGCCGAATCAGAATCAACAGTACCATCCGTATTCAGTGTTGGCTCGTTCACCCATATTAATGATTCTTCTTTAATAGGAAGTTTCTCTACCGTTGCAAGCGTTCTAGTATAGCTTAAATTCGTTCCAAACATGTCAGCATAAGCATTACCTCTACTTGCTGATAGAGTCGCTGAAAACGTAACAGGAGTGGTGTAACCGCCAATGTAGTCTCCTGTTTCATCTCCATTTTCATCGACAATCGGAACTTTGCCGTTGTAATTGGAATACCATAATTTCTTAGCATTTTTCTTCAAGTTTCTCAATGTGCCATCCCTCCACCTTTTAATGCACATAAATCCCTGCGACCATTTTGCTGAAATCTGCAATATGGTCACGCACAATCTTCTTTCTACTTAACCCAGTAGACGGGAGATTACGGATCACCATTCCTTTCTTAAATTAGTGTGCATATAGCAACAACTCCTTCAAGATACGTATTTCTGGAAAACCACGTTCGAGTTCCAGTATTATCATTGTGGGAAGATTCTCCCTCAACTCCAATTTGGTTGTAGTCATAGAGAGCTAAACCGCGGATATTGGAATAAAAACGTTCCATATCTCCGGCAACAAACTCTTCTGTATATGACTTCGGGTAATTCCGTATCACGCATACCTCTTTATATGCGTTCTTTACTTTTATTTTCAGAATGGATAAATCAGATTCTTCCGATATACCCAATTCAGTTTTTAAATCCTCATATATCTCTTCAATCAACTTATCCATCTTCAAACACCTATTTCTTTGTCTGTCTCACTGTCTTTGGCTTAGACTCTGTGGCCTGTGCCTTTTTAACAGTTTCTTCAACACGTTTCCAACCGCAAGAGAGAAATGCGGAAGCCTGAATCTCAGACTCCACACTCATTCTCACGCCATCTTTCTCGAATGTAAACATTGCGATCACTCCTTAGCCTTCCGGGTTCTGACAAACACCGATAGCATCTTTCTTCTGATTCAGAACGAAAGCATCGTAGCGTACACGACCTTCTACAAGATGTCCGGAGATACCAGGCGCATCCTCATGAATCTTATACTCAGCAAGTTTGATTGGTGCTGGCATAACCACTGGGTTAGTGATTACAAAGTTTGTGTTCTTAGGGAAGTAAGAAGCCGGTGCCTTAATGATATTAACTCCGTCAACCTCACCTACAAGTCCTGTGATAGAAAGCTGTGTAGCCATATCACCTTTCTTTGTGAATGCTTCGTCAAGTTTCAGCATATTGTAGTAACCCGGAGTTACGATACAAACTCTTCCACCTGTAGGAACTTTTGCATTGTCAAGAATCTCCTGTACAGCAAGGAATTTCTCATAAGCATTTGCTTTTGTTACAGCAACGTCTTTTACAACGTGTGATACGTCTGCTCCGGCAACCAGTTTAGCGATACGGTATGTATCAATCTCAGGGATAATAACCTCGTCAATCTGACGTCTCAGCGCAGCTGCCGCAGCCATTGTTCCCATTGTGTCATCTTCACTCTTCTTGTCGATTGTAAATGTGAAGGCTCTGTCTTTGGAAAGAACCATCTCCTGAACTTCGTTCTCAAGCTCTGCCGGTGTTCCGTATCTGTTAGCACCATCTGTTTTGTAATCCCCCATTGTAGCAGTCGGTACAGAAAATACCTTTACTGTGGAAACTCCAACCCAGTCGAATGCGTAGTTTACAAGTGCAGATGTGAGTGCACCAACTTTAAATCTTTCATCCACGATTTGTGAATACTTCTCAGCGTAATTAACAGCCATTTTAAATTCTCCTTTTCTAACTTTTTGAAATCAGCGAACACATCTTTATGTGCCCGGTATATACTAGGAAGATTAACCGTTGAATCCTTTCAGGAATAAATCAGTCTCTTCATCTTCGCCCTGTCCGGCATTTACTGGCGGTCTACTCTTGAGCCATTCTGTTTCCGCCTCTTTGATTGAAGCTTCCTTAAATTTGCTCATGTTCTCAGTAACTTTAACCATGTCACCGTCAAGCTCTGCCTGAGCAGTGTCTTTCGCCATGTCACCTGACATTCCAAGTGCAAGGTATCTGTTTGTGGCATTTGTCAGCTTAATTGTGTCCTCGAGGCCTTTAACATATTTCTTATGTTCCTCTTCGGCTTCACGTTTAGCTTCTTCTTCCTGCTCTTCAGCAGACTGTTTTTCTCTTAGCTGCTTCTTTGTGTTAGCAAGTTCAGATGAAGCTTTGTCAAAACTGTTTTTCAACTTCGCACTGTTGGCTCTTTCCTGTGCTAACTGTGCCATCAGTTCTTCTACAGTAGGCTCTTTCTCTTCCGGTGTGTTATCCGGATCCTGATTCTGCTGTCCCTGTCCTTCAAGGTTTTTGTTTTCTTCCATAATTATCATGTTCCTTTCTTTCGCGTTTAGAGTTCTCTCTCATAGTTACGTTTCGCGATTATAGACTTCTCTGTCTTTCGCGTTTGATAAGGCACTTCTCTGTGCCATGTATGAAAAACAGCCATATTTTTTATGACTGCAATTTCTAAAAATAAATGGTTACGCACCTGCAATTCACGATTTGATTTGTCGATGCTCCTAACGAGGTATCTTTGGCATGCATCATCCATGAATCACCAACGTGGAAAGCCTGTCCAATCGGAATATACTTTCCATTTATCTCGATGTGGTCTTTTCTAGTGACCTCATCAATGATTGATTCCCACCGCTTCATTGTCTTTCCAGCATTCACAGCTTCTATATACCTAGCGTGGTTTATTGCCGTATTTACTTCGTTTTCAGCCATGAACCTTGCTCTATCCAGTGAATAGTAATAAGGATCATTCTTATGCTTTTTCGTGCTGTCTATGACATCGTAAGAAAAGCTCTTAACGTACGTTTTAAGGTAATTATCGACTTCAACGTACTTTCTAAGCACTTCCATGTAATCATCTTCCATGCACTGTCTGACAGGCTCATAGTTGGTATTATTGGCTTGCTCAAGTGTGAACAGCCAAATCATTGTAGTGATAAAGACTTCTTCCAAGTCCTCAGTCATCTTTATTCTTTCGGCTTTCTCTTCTTCCGGAAGTGTCATTTCACCGAAATACGTTTCGTATGGTAAACTGCGCTCATTCGTGACAAGCGCGTTCAATTCATCAAAACTAAGATTCGTGAACATCATTATCACCTGTCTTCATTCCATCAAGAATCGGAGAGTTTTCTGTCTGATCTGACAAATCAGGCATAACTTTCTTCTCTCCTGTCTGTGGTTCACTTTTATGAATTAACGATTTTTGATATTCTTCAATCGTTTTCTTACTATCAGCCCATGCCTGAGCTACATCCGGGAATAAATCAACCTGTTCCATAGCCACACGACCATTTACACCCGAGTTAATCATTGCCACCATTGAATTTACCTTTGTAGCAAGGTCGTATGTTTTGTTACGGATAAACTTAGGCTTGATATCCGAAAATTCCAGTGAACGAAGCGGACTGTCGAATGGAATGTCATTCGTGCTCTTAATGGCGATCATCTCAAGTTCAACGATTTCAGCCTTACCACGTCTAAGAATCTGCTCTTCCTTGCAAGCACTGTTTTCCGCAGCACTCCAACCGGAAGACATATTCATTGCAGAACCAGTAGAGCCGCCACCCGGGTCTGTCTGAATCGGAACATAAGCTTTCTGCAAAATAGTGTTTCGCTTGCTTACAATATTCTCTTGCACTCCCTGATAATCAAATGTACTGGAAATAGCCTTTAGTGTTGGAGTTCCACCATTTCCAGTATTCCTAGCAAGAATCCACTGCCCTCCAACTGGAGCTTGTACCTTTCCATCTTCTCCAGGAGGTAATTCGAATCCAACTCCGAAATACACTTCCTGAGTTGTCTGTGCAACGCTGTTTGCAAAATCAGACACTTCCACGTTCAGTGCGTTCATATCTGAAATCTGACGCTCAAAGCATCCTGTTCTGTCTGTAGAACGATTGAATTCTACAATCGGAATTTTCTTGAATGGATTCTTCTCACCATTCCTTTTCATAAATGACCATTCATTCTTTTCAACAGTGCTATTTGTGACAGTCTGCATACTCTTAATTTCGTAGCGAGTATCAGGAGTAAATACTGTGTAGTACACATCCCCATTCTCTGTTCTACGGAATGTTACTCCTGCCAACTTCTCTTGAAGTGCTGAATTTCTGTAGATGCAGAATGTGAACAACGGATTAAGTGTCACAAGGTCAAACGGAGCAAGTCCGTTATAATTCTTTTTGATATCGACAAACTGATAACCGATACCGTTGATTTCAACGTATCGTCCAAGCTCTTGGTCTTTTGAAAAGGCATACTCAGAATCATTCAGCTCATTCAGCATTGAAATTCCATCATCTTGAATCTCGTTCTGAGAATCCGTAGAACTTCTCAAGTCTTTATTTCCACGCTGAACATATGTGATCGGTTGCCCCCATACATAACCGAGCTTGAATTCAGTGATTTGGTTCGCAAGGTTATCTGAAACCTTAATGTTTACTTCCTTGCGGATAATCTTTTCTCTGACAAGTGGCTGAATGCCTTTCTCGTATCTCATGAGAAGCGTCATTTCATTGGCGTTCTTCATGTGAATTACCATAGCTTTTTCAAGCACCTCGAAAATATTGTCTCTTGTGATTTTATCTACGTCTGAATAAATCCGGCGTCTGCCAGTTAATTCAGGATATACATATGCTTTATTGTCCTCGGACACCGAATTCACCTACCTTTAAATCTGCAAAGAAAAAAGCCCTGCGTAACGTGTACGCAAGACCTAATCCCTGAAAAAATGAACGAATTACAATTTCTTCGATTATAATTATACCCCTGTATTTTATGAATTTTATGCAAATTCAGTCTGAAACGTATTTTTTTATTCTTCTTGACACCAATGACTGGTCAATACGCAGCTTCAATGCAATCTCCTGTTGAGACATTCCATCTTTCGTGAACTCAAGAATTGCTTTATCCTCAATGTCTTTCGCGTTCGCAATCATTGTGTCAATAGCCAGTTCCAACTCATTCAATCTGCGAATGTCGTCTTGAATCTTAACTTCCATCTCACGGCATTTCCGCTCCCAGTCTTTCAATTGCGCTATTTCAAAATCTGAACATCCTGTAACTGTGAATCCTCTCGGTTGATATGGAAATTCTGGATTAGAACCATATACCTTTCCAGAACATGCCGATGGCTGATTCGTCACATACCTTTCAAGTTTCTTCTGGTCCTTTTCAAGAAGGACTTTTAACAATTTATAGTTTGCAATATCTCTTCTAGTGATTTTCATGTTGCCCTCCTTAAACTGGACTTTGAATGATTGATGCCGGTCCGTCAATATCTCCATAAATTTTCATTGCTAACTGAGTAATCCCATCTCCGGCATCGTCATGTTCGTTATCACCAATCTGTACAGTCATATTCAATTCATCCATTGCATCGCTGTATTCTTGGTCTTGGTGTTCCGGATCCAAGAATATGAAATGTTTCTTTACATCACCGGAATACGCAACCATCTTAGTCATTTTTTCCATGTTCCCCGGAGCTTTTTTATAAGAGCAGCTGCAATGGTAATTATGCTTTTCTAGTTCTGTACTTACCCTGTCTGAATACATATCTCCACCATTGTTCGCTTCGAACTGTATTTCTGTAAGCTTTTCTCCTATGATTTTTCCAGTAACAAGAGGAATCGTAACTTCTTTCTTGCCTTTATTGAAAATCCATGAAGGAATGTACACATCTCCATTTGGATATTCATAACCGATAGGCATTGAGAGGCTGTCTCCACCACCCCACGCAACATCACATGCGCCAACGACTCTATGGTCACCTTCTGGCAGTACGCCATTGTAGTATCTTAATTCGTCTGCCGGGAACAATAATCCTTCACGAACAAATGGAGTCTGCATAAATTTAGCCATCCACTCGTTCTTATCAAGTCTGTCACGCATATTATGATAGTATTTCGTTGAAAATCCTTTTACCGGATAATTAAAGTTGGATTCTCCTTTTTCATTAAGTGCCGGAATTTTCCTAAATTTGTATCGTGGATTATTCTTGTACTGTTTCTCGATTCTTCCCAATGGGTCAGCAACATTCCATCGCGTACCAACCATCAACTCTTTTGAACCATCGTTTTTACGGTCAACAAGGATATTAAGATAATCTTGGTATCGACCATCTAATCGTCTTAGACTTAATGATTCTTTACGATCACGTACCAAGTCATCGACATAGAGATATCCATCTTCACTAATATCTACAGCACCAGTCCATGTACCATCAATACCACGGCAAGTTGTAGTTGCAAAACTTTCAACTGCATCGTAATACAGTTCATTTTTTTCTGATGATTTACTTACGAGCTGAACATCCGGGAAAATTTCATGGAATGTATACTCTTCATTTTCTGTTAGCTTAATCAAGTCATTATGGAATCTATCTGCAAGAATACCACTGTGACCACTCATGGCATTATGGCTTGATGGACGCTTACCGATTATCCATGCATAGAAGAAAATACAAATCGTACTCTTACCTACACGGGGCGGCATAGACAATCCATAGAAGTCATATTTGCCATCTTCCAAGTCCTGCAAGTCTTGAGCAACAATGCTAAGCGGATTCATTCTAGGTTCGTAGAATTTCTTCTTGTACGGTCTGTTCTTTTCCATATACAGTAAGAAACTTTCAAATCGGTTTGGAGCTTCCCATAAAAGAACATCCCAGTATAAGCTATTCAATGCATCTGACTTCTCAAGAAGTGGAATAACCTGTTTTATATAGCTAGTGATTTTCAGACAGTAAGAAAGCTCTGCATTATCCTCTTTGTATACAGCTCTTGCCATATCGAAAAGGTCACGCAGAGTTTCGCAGCACACAGGCTTTTTCTTTATTGCGTTTATAATTCTTTTGTTACGACCTGATATCACTTAATCAATTTCCTCCAAAATAAAAAGAGCCAATATCTGTAATTTCTCACAAATATCGGCTCTGGCTCTTAGGCTCTGGCTCTAATTATTCTTTAATTTCAATAATTCCATTCTGATCAATGATTTTAATTTCAGCTCCCCAGTAAGATTTCACGTATGATTGCATTCCAGAAATAATATTTCTTAGCTTTTCATTTTCAATCAATAAAGAACTCATATCATCTTCAAGATTGGCAATTTTTCTTTTAAGTTTTTTCTTTCCCATGAATCTTCACATACTTGTTCGCCGAACAATCTGTTCATACATTCTTCTACATCTGTCCGCATTTTTACAACGAATATCTGTAAGACATGATTTTCTCCCAAATGTGCTAACGTCTATCTTTTCAATATCGGCTTCAAAATACCTGCACCCATCACAATATTCTTCCAAGTACAGACTAAAAGTTTTATACGTACTCATCGTTTTATCTTCCCATCCTTAATCACCGGATAATACGCTTTCTTGCAGTGTTTACACCATATCGGCGTATTCTCAATATTGGAATTCACTTCCACTCTCTGACCAGTCTTGTGACCATGTGGACAGTAGTACCAATTTTCTTTTATCTGTTCCATTACTCTAACCACTCATTATCCAAATAATAAAATCCATATACAACAGCTCCAATCAATCCAATCCAGAAAATCCAAAATAAAACTTGCCAAAACACTTCTTTTGATTCTAAATGCTCAACAGTTTTATCTATAGTTCTATCCTGATAAAAATGTGTATTATCTGATATTGTTTTGTCTTTTAATTCTGTAAAAATTGTTCCTTTGAATCTTGTTCCAGTACCATAATACTTGTATCTCACGCGACTCGATTCTTTAATTGTATCAATATAGTCTGCATCTGGAAGTTTTATTTTACCGCTATCAAATACTACACAGCAGAATGATACTTCTTTACATTGTTTGCTCTCACTACCAGCGTAATCCCATGACCAGTAAATCTCTGTATGAGTCGTTGTATGACCTTTTCCATCGGTGGTTGTATATGTTCTAGTATGTCTGTTATAATGCTCTTCTTCCTTCTCAACATACATATATTCTCCACCGATTTCCGGGAAAGTTACTGTATCAACAGCTTCTAATTCACCATATACAAAGGCATTCCCAACGTTTGTGTCCATCCCATATCGGAAAAGTTCTTCATCCTCAATCTTAACAGCCTTATTGTATCTTTCATTATTATCCATAATACTGTTTTGAATCTTACCTGATATAAGAAATCCAATCAAAAGCATTACAGCCACGATAGATACACTTGTTAAGACTTCACGCTTCGTAATCTCCATTTATTTATCTCCAAATAAATCTTGTGGTGCATCTTCTGATACATCGTATTCAAGGTAAGAATAAGACTGTTTCTCATATCCAGTCATATTCAAGAAAATACTTGTCGGAAATTTACGTACGTAACGATTGTACTGCTTCACCTGTTTATTGAAGTTACTTCGATATTCAGCAATCATATTTTCTGTGATCGACAGCTCGTTCATTAGCTGCTTGTAATTTTCATTCGACTTCAACTCTGGATATGCTTCACTTACTGCCGTAATAGCTGTAGTGACATTCTCAATATTCCCAGTCTGCCCTCTTCCATCGACAACGGCTTTCAACGTTTCTGCCTCATGCGAATCATACTGTTTCACGCAATCCGCAAGATTATACACAAGGTCAACTCTTCGTTTTTCTTGCACCTTGATATCCGACTGTGCTGTCTTTACTTGCTCTTCCATCGCAATAGCCTTATTCTGTGAGCTGTATACTCCAAATACACACATCAGAGCTACAGCAACAACGCCACCCAATGCAATTAAAGCTACTTTCCAATTACTTTTCATCTACCTATTCCTCCGTATGACAGTTGTTTTCAATCTTTCCATACACATCCTCATACAGCGCCTGTTTGTCCCCGTTGTATGTATACTCAGCATAGATACCATCACCGCTAATGTCGGTTGAAGCAAGGCACTTATAATTCTGTAATGTCTTACAGCTCCATACGATAAACACATTGCTTAAATCAATCGGAGTATCCGGTCTGTTCTTCTGATACCATTTAACAAGTTTCTTTTTACATACACTCTGAAAGTGATCCATTCCTGTGATAATCATGATTAAGCCTCCTCATAAATAATATCCAAACCATAAGCAACCGCAGCTTCGTGTTCGATCTTACATCCTCTTGCATTCTCCCAGCCTTTGCAGAAGTACGCTGCATGACACAGAGACATATTCTCTAAGGACTTAGCAAGGAAGCATAATGGAATCTGAACTACTCCACGTTCTTTCATAGATTCATTGCTGTACCATTCATCTGTAAAAAGAGTATTTACAACCTCATATCCTTTTTCTTCAAGAACCTTAATCGCTTTCTCTCTTGTTTCTGCAATTTCTTCATCAGTCTTTCCAGCCATTGGCTGACTTAACATTGCTTTCTTCATCATTAATCCTCCTACTCTGCAAACACCCAATCTTCAGCAAGCATATCTGCCTGTGTCGGAACATACTGCTCACATTTTGTGTAATAAGAATCATTTTTAGATTCACATGCTTTTATGATTGAGTATTCCTCGCTATCAAATTTGTCTTCCCTTCTACCATCAAGGCAAGCTATGAAAGTGGCGTATGCAAGTTGTAAGAACATGTCTGGCTCAAACGTCAATCGTCTTACACGTTTCTTGTTCTTCACCTGCTTCATAGCTTCGTGAAATGAAAATGTATTCATGCCACCAAGTGCCGGGCAGTTCGTGTCATCCGCAAAAATCCATTCATCGGAACAAATATTTGTAAATGTGTAATCCACACACTCGGTGCTACGGACATCAATGTCATTACCATCTTTTGTATGCATCAGAATTGACTGTGCCGGAATACACCAGAACCAATACCCAGCCCATGACGGAAGCTTCACCTTTGCCCCATGTTTCATTGCTTCAAATGCTTCTTTAAATGTCATCGTTCATTTCTCCTTTCATTTTGCTACTTTTACCATGCATCTAACTTCTTCACTTTCGTATTCTCGCTCCATTACTAGTTCATATTTTTCAACTTCGTAATGGACATTCCCTGTTATATTGTGCTTTTTCTTGTATTCATAAATGGCTCGATCTATAAAAGAGCTTATTTCTTCTCGGTTCTGCTTTTCTGCATTAGCATACAGCTCATCTCCGTGAAGTAACTTACTGCCACTTATTTTTGATTTCACATTGAACGCAAAAACAACTTCCGGTATATATATTTCTGAACATGTAATAACAGCATTTGTTCCAATATTTGTTTTAAATGGCTTGGCCAAAATATCAGAAGGCATTATTACACGTTTTTCAGGAAATCTTATCTTGAATACCACATACTGCGTAATCGCAGTGATTATTGTTCTTTTTTCTTCCTTGTACACATCAGGATGAAGAAATTTTAATATTGGCAGTATCATTTCGCAATCACTCTCCTTGATCGAAATCGGAACGGGAGGTATCGAACCTCCGACACGCTGGATATAAGCCAGTTGCTCTACCACTGAGCTACGTTCCGTTAGCAGGTGGACAGTAATCAAACCACCTCTGCTACGGTTCTTTAGACAGTACGAAGAAAATAATAAACACTGTGACTATCGTGCAAAATGTGAATATTAAATCTTTGACGGAACTCCGCAGCTAAAATCCGTCTGTTACATTTTTTCAAACACAATTAGGTCTTCACCTTATTCAATCATGGTAAAAGTCATATTCTGCCACTGTGATGATAGGTCTGAGCTTCTGAGAGCGACTCTTGGCTTCCTACCACTGTCAAAGCACACATGGGATTGATACCCATAAATTTCACGGTTCTTTCAGATAATGTTTTCGCCTATTTTGCACCCTTTGCATTGCTCATATCGAAATTGCTTATTTAAGAACTTGCCATACCGCTACTTTAACGAACCTCTTGTGTTATACTCCGATTTCTCGGATTCAAGGCAAATCAGCTTATTGAGAATTTCCAGTTAGTCCGTAGTCTCTCACACCACTCACATCACTGGATTATTTCTGCACCGCAGACGTCTATTAATCACTGACCACAAGGATTCTGCATTTGACTTCTCTATGATGATACACTGCAAGGCATTGTTGATGGTTTCCGTCTTCACCAATGGAATCACTCCCACTAGAAAGAATCGGCTTATCCAATATCTCGAACAAGCCTATCTCGTTACCATTGCATCTCGGCATGACTGAAAAATCACTCTTCACCGAGGTAATCATATTTGAAAATAGCCGGATAAGGGATCGAACCTCAATCTTTCACTTGGGTAGGGGTAGAATGAACGCTTTACCATTAAGCTATACGGCTTCCAACTACACAGTAGTAAGGAAAAGTTATGAAAAAAAGTTTTTTTCTCCGAAACTCGGAGAGAGCTACCGTTCGGATTCGAACCGAAAACCTGTTGATTCGTAATCAACTGCTCTATCCATTTGAGCTATGGTAGCATAACCGCCGTATGAAGGATTCGAACCTCCAAGTCGTTTCCGACTGACTGGTTAGCAACCAGCTCCAATACCATTATGGGAATACGGCCTATTTAGCGGTCTGCCAAACCGCCATAAATATAAAATCAAAAAAGGTTACAGCCTATAACTGTCAATATCTCCGCAAAGATACTGGGTTGATTTCCACCTCGCTAGAAATGCCATGCGAAAACTAGCCAAGCATACTCTAAAAGTCAGGCTATCAGCTGTTGCCTATAACTTCACCCTCTGCTCTTCTCTGCTGATTATTATGACCTCCACGGCTTTTTTACACGAACCACTCGCGAGACTCGTCAATCCCGAAAGCATTTCGTGCTGATGTCAAAGAGTGGAATCGAACCACTGCCTGTCAGCCTTGTTGTCGCGCGCTTCTGACCGCTCTTTCCAATGAGCTACATTGACTTAACCGCCATCTGACGGTTAGCAACAATATTTATCGTGCCGTGCGTTGCACTAGATTTTATAGTCTTTACTGACTAATCATTTCTCGCCCCAAATGAATGGGAATAGCACAAAGCCTACAAGCCATATACAGCCGGCTACAAGCAATCCGCGGATACACTGGAAGAAGATTGCGCCGCCAAGAACCCAAGTCATTGCGTGAGCATCTAGCGCACTCAGAAGAGCAAATATAGCTCCTATAAACATCTTTCCAACTCCAACATATCCGGCAAGCAAAGTGAAAGCTATGAGCGTAATTCCCGCAAGCCAATGTCTTATTTTCGCTTTATTTTCTTTCCGCATCGTTCACACCTCCACGTATGCTCTGTTTTCCATGAACCATCTGATTGCAATACTAAATCATTATTTGCATGGACGGTTCGCTCATGCTTACAAAACAGCTGCCTTATTATCTTAAACATTTCTTCCTCCGCATATTAATTCCATGAAGTTTACGCCAGTTATTTGAACCAATCGTGTAACATGGCAAAGTGTTTACATTAAATGTTCCAAATGTTCCATAGAAAACCGAAGATGCGTCCAATAAGTTGTCTATGTTTCTCATTTTCTGTTTTAGTATTGAAGTTGGTATTGTTGCCAATTCTTCGACTATATCATCACAGATTAAACATGAATCCTGTTGGATATAAAGTTTCCCTGTTGGTGGAAAGCCACCATACGCATATCTTCTCTTATCTTTCTCGCCCATCATTTATCTCTCCAGCGTCCACTATTCCCCAATAAAAACGAAAATGTTTCTAATTCAGGCACTTTCACACCGCACAATGCACATGTCAGCTGAATTGCAGTATTCCGATCTCCGCATTTCTTGTAAAACTCTAAATAAATGCTATAAAACATGTTGACTGTTTCAATTATTTCTTTATTACCCATCAGACAACCCTCCAAAGTGCTTTCACGTCATCAAGTCTGAACATGGCTTGTACTGAATCGCCATCAAGAAAAAGGATAATTCCATCATCCTGAGCAATCTCGCAACGTTTAGCTTCCACGATGAATACTCCATCATCTGTCACAACATGGTATGTTATTGGAATCGGTTTAACTCCGTCATAAATCAGCATCTTTCCACACCTCTTTCACAAAATCAGGTAATTCATTCAATGAATCAGCTCCTATCAGCATTTTGCAACCACGGTACGCTTCAAACCAAAAACCAATCTTCGGAATCACTACTTTCGTAAACTTGTCAGACATGATTTCCAGTGGTTCATTACACTCAAACCGAGGAATCCAAGCCATTTTATACATTTCTCTGTTAAATTTAGCCAAAGGCTGTACGGTTTGTGTCTGAACAATGACTTGAGTAAATATCAATCTTCCAGTAACTATCTGACCAGTAGATTCTACTGTTGCCTTTAAATTTTCTATTATGCGTTCCATGATACCTGACTTCCTACAAACATTCTTTCTCTGCTTTCCACTTAGCCACTCTGTCGCACATGATTTTTCGAACCTTTTCCTGAGGCATGTCTTTTGGAAATGTGGCAGATATTAGAATTCTGTACTTATGATCCCGAAGTTCTCTTTTAATTTCATTTCTATTAAATGAATAAAACGGGTCGCACCAATATATATTTTCCAATGTTTTGTAATCAAACGCTGCATCATAGCATAAATTAACATCCTCATTGGTCTCACATTGAATTTCGTCTGTGTCGTATTCCTCAATTGTAGCCGCGTCGCTATAATATCTTTTTTGACTATTCAGCATTGCACATATCTGTTCAGCTTTCTCTCTGCTTAATGCAACTGTCCGTATGTAATAATCCGAATACTCTCCGGAAGTAATCACATATACTTTCATAGCTAATCTCCTATCATGTAAAATAAGGCCTTTTTGAAAAAAATTTGCTTGAGGGGGTGAGGTATGTACCGGGGCGTCCTGTCCTCGTAACCCCCACCCGGATCTTTTTAAGGTCAAAACCGTTTTCGATGCTTCCAGCCGGTGCGATGTTTTCCCAATGATCCGAACATATGTATCTATACGACAAATAGCAATTTGTTATATAGCTAATACACAATATCTTGCGTCTGTACGCTTTATCGTACTATATCTTGTGAAAATAGTAGTTTTAATGGATTGATATTAAAAAAGATCAATCAGTGTCCGGCAAATCTGGAAACTTTGGAAGCTGTCGAGCCGGCTCTTTTTGTCCTATTGCATCGGCCACGCCGTACTTTTCCGCAATCCCTGGAAGATCAGGAGCTTTCTGCGCTGCTGTCTGTCCTCTTGGCTGTCCCATATTCCAACCGTAATGCCTATTAAGTATGCCAAGAATACCAACCGGATTCCCTTTCCCAGATGCTAATTTATTACTCAGAGACTCCTCTCTTTCAGCTTGCAACTTTTTCGTTACCTCGGACGAACCGCGTTCAACTTCCGGGTTATTAGCCCACTGATATAATGTGTCTATATGTATTCCTGTCATTTTACTAAATCCCATAACTGATACTTCTTTTGAATACTCATAACACATAGCTATATATATATCACATACATTATCAATTAATTCTCTATTGCTATAATCTATATTACTTTTTTCGTTATATCTTCTGGTTATTCCGTCAGTTTTACATGGCTTAAATACTTGACTGTAAATATATAACAATACACTGTTCCATCTTTGCTGATCGAATGAATATATATCTTTCATGTCTATATCGTGATCTATGCAGTAATTAGATATAGATTCTCGAATTCTATCTGTGTATACTTCTGTTTTCTGCTCTGTTGTATTTAGCTCTTGCCCTTCTACGCGTTCCATTTTCTGCATTCTGATCACCTCCCAGCAACGAAAAAAAACGCCCGATCTGATCCGATCAGGTTATTAGCTACTTCCCTTTAGATTTTCTTTCTTGTCTACGTTTCAATGAGCTTATTATATATTTATTTCCCGTATATGTCAATTTGATTTATCGCACATATGAGCGAACCGCGCCCCATAAATTCATAAGCGACTTAGAAAGATATCATAAGAGCCAAGGCACAAGAACGGCAAACAGAAAGAAAACAGTCCCAAGAAGAACAAAACCGCAAGGTTTTTTCTTGTATATTTCTTTTTCTTTTCTTCTCTTCTCTTTTCTATTCTTCTCTGGGTTGCCAAGTGGTATACCGACCGGTTACAAACTGGTATACCAAGTATAAACACATACACATGATACAACGCTGGAAGACACAAAAAAGACAGCCCGGGAGGCTGTTGACTTTAAAAAAATATAAGCTATAATATAACTATCAACATTTGTTGATTCCAGATAGACCATGATTCTATGCGGAGTCGTTCAGATCAATGGCTGAACGTTGAGTTGAAAAACATATGGGAACGTATGCAAACGAGAGAACAGCGTAGCTTTTTGGCTACGCTTTTTCTCTTTTAGATTCCGTATATATCATTCTCTAACTTCCAACTTTCTCGAACATCTAGAACCGTTACGCCTGCTTTTTCTCTTGCTTCTTCTAACATTTTTTCAACGTCCTCAATACTCCCATAAGTGCAGAACTTAGAGTCTATTTTATTTCCCTTTGTGATCTCAACTCTATAATTTTTATAACCGTCTACCGTAACGAAATAATATTCATTCCCGATCTTTTCGCTGTATGAAGTCCATGCATTTACGTTAATCATTTTCTTTCTTCCTTTCTTCTGGAATCTATTTCCGTAGAGCGGTACAAGACCGCCCTATTTTTTTGTGTCTGATCTGCTTTTATTTTTCTTCTTTCGGTTTGAATTCTTCTGATCCGCTTTCGATGTAAAGCAGGAAATCATTGATTTTCTTTTCTTCCCATCCGGCTGATCTAAGACCTTCGATCAGTCTAGCTATTTCTGTCATTGTCATATCTTCCATGCTTTCTCCTTTCTCCAGTTCTCACTGGTGACTTGTAAGCTGTGCTCCTTACAAGTATTATTATATATTTATTTGTGCCTAATGTCAATACATGCATATAGAAATATTTGTGCTTAATTCGCTTTTGCTTTCTTTCTTTCTATTTTATCCAGTTCTTTTAATATTGTTTCTTTTATAAATGCGTTGCAGCTTTTCCCGGTAAGCTCTTTTATTCTTTCTTTAGTTCCAAGCGGAAACTGACAATTAACGCGATCAACTGTTTTCATATATTCCGCAACTGCTTTTCTACGTTGTTCTTTCTGCTTCTCTGTATATTCTGGCATCTTTCTAGCTCCCTTCCTATTTTCTTTCATTATAGTATATTAACGCCTTATTTTCAATGCTTATTTGTGCTTAATAAACAATAGACAAAAACGCTATTGCATTTGTGCCTAATATTTGTATAATATATCTATTGCATTTGTGCCTAATATAATGTATTATAATAACTGTAAACGAGATACAGCAACAGCCACACAGGACAAACAACCGGACGCCCTGAACCACTCAAGCCAATGAGGACATAAGCAAGCGATCTGATTAATTGCAAAACCTGAGGCAGTCGCAAAAATAAAAAAGCCGGCACACCCTACCACAAGCGAACCGGCACCAATCAAAAAGAAAGGTAAGCCCATTATATCAGGGCGAAAAGGAAAAGACAATGAGTAAATTTTTTAAAGCTGTTAAATCATATGAGGACTTAAAGAACCAGTATAAAAAATTATTGAAAGCCAATCACCCGGACAACGGCGGTAACGTTGAGACAATGAAAGAAATCAATGTCGAGTATGACGCACTTTTCACAGTCTGGAAGAATAAAAAAGAAGTTGAGACAGGCGAAGAGATCAAAGAAACCGCAGACAGCACACGAAGCCAGTTCTATACAATGTTTGGATGGGAAGGAAGTAACCACGATTGGAACAGATCACTAAAAGAAGTCGCTCAGATCGTCCGCGCATACGTGAAAGAAAAATATCCAACTTATAAGTTCAGCGTTCGCACTTCTTATGCTTCTATGTGTCAGGAGTTGCACGTTACATTAAAAGAAAGCCCAGTAGAGATTTATAAGACATTTGAAGAGCTTGACAACGACGATTTTTGGGAGATTTCAAAGCGGTTATTTATGTGGGGTTACAACGACGAAAACAGAATAAACTTTTTGAACGCATCAGCAGAAGAAAAGAAAAAGACTATTGAAGAGTCCAACAGCAAATACGCACACATTTTAAACGACATAACAAGAGGAGTCATTGAAGACGTTGACGCCTTCGTCAAGTCTTACAATTATGAAGACTGTGATGGCATGATTGATTATTTCGACGTAGATTTTTATTACTTCGGATGCTGCCGGGATAACGGCGCAAGCGTTAAGATTGTACCGAAAACGGCAAGAATCAAGAACAAGAAAGCCAGCATCAAGAGTTCCAGCAAGAAGAATGAACAGCCACAGCCGGAGCAGATCGAAGCAAAGGCGGACGGCATCAGCTACAAGATTACGCAGGGCGAAGACACGCGCGACGGTTCCGAGTTATGGCTTGTAAGAATCAACGAGACACTCACAAGAGAGCAATATCTTGCAGAAAATAAAGCAATGAAGGATCGCGGCGGATATTATAGCAAATTTAGACACGCTTTCATTTTCCGAGTTGACCCGACCGAAATTCTGAAAGGAGAAAAAACAGCATGAGTAATATCTGTATTAAAAAAATACCATGTTGCGGGTGTCCTAACGTGGACGCCTGCACGCTTGAAAAGTCTGAAAATCTTTTAAAAGAATTGTTTACACGCTACGGAAGTTATACCAAGGAAATGAGCGAGAAAACAATAAGAATTTACGAGCAGCACCCGGAGAAGCTGCACACAGAAAAAGACATTCTTCGCTATTTCGACAAGGCACAAAAAGACATTGAACAGCTTGAAAGGGTTATTTTGCAGCTGAAAGCGTACGAGAACGCATTGACCGAAAGATACAACTTTATCAAGACAGCACCGACAAAGCAGAAAATAAAGCTATACCGGGAAAAGAAATATCAAGATAAAGTTTATTATTTCATTCTTTTCTATTCTGTAAATTTGACAGACGGACACGAAGAACTAATACAATCTATTAAATACACTGGAAAAGAACGCCGAAAGGCTATAGAAGACTTTGAGCAGCTCCAAAAGGAAAAGAAGAACACTATTTTTGAGAAAGACATAGAAAAGCGATATTGGGAACGCTAGAAAGGACTTGAAACCATGAAAAAGGTAATTGACGTTATTATATTAGCTCTATTAATTGCGGCGATCAGCTCAGCTGCTACCCGTGTATACATGATAAGAACCGCAGCGCCTTCCGTGCCTTGTTCTATCGCATGGAATGACGAAGTGCACGACTACAGATAACAGCCACCCGCCCCGGAGGAACGAAGGCAGAAAGGGCAAATATGAATGAATTTAGAATGGTTTTCACCAAGCGGAAAAGATATGTTAAAGCGTGTCAGTTTTTAATGAGTTCGAAAAAATACGAATTATTGCATCGTGGACGCATAGCAGATTCTAAATTTTACGTTGAATTCAAAACAAGATAATTAAAATTTAGCCGGACGCGTTCCGGCTTTTAAGATACCATGAAGGGAGACAGAACGAAATGAAAAATATTGATATTGCACAATTAATTTTTGATACATTAAGTGACGGATACGACAACAAAGAAGAACGCCCGGAGACGGTCGCAGAGCTTGCCGCAGAACTTGACAAGCTGGAAGAAGGCGCAACGCTCAAAGCTGCATTAATTGCACTCTGTGAACGTGTCGAAGATTTGCAGAGCTGAGAAGGGAGGCGGCGCACATGGTAAGAAATACGGAAGGCGGGAAGATCGCATTTTATCAGGCGTGGACAGATGACAATCTATTGATTTTTGAGTACTGCGGAAGGGTTCAGGCGTTCCGAGTTATTCCAGATGGCAAATACATAATAGCCATTGAAGGTGGAACGATCCGAGCCGATCACGGCGCGAAAGGGTTGATTGACACACTGGAAGCAATGCCAGCCGCAGACCTTGAGAAAATCATAAAAAGAATATTTTGAGACACAAGCCCGGAAGCTCTCCGGGCTATTCGCACACCCGCTCAGGAGTTCCAGCCGGTTCGATTCCGGCGGCGGGTTTCTCTGTACATTGACAATATAACGTGCTATGCTATTGATATATAACGCCCTTATTTGGGCTTTTAAGGCGCTTCATTGTCGTAGCCTAACAACTAAGCACCGACCGAACAAAAGACAGCAGAACGAGCACAACCGCGCCCATATGCAAACCATAGCACGCCCATAGAGCGACCGCAGACCGTAAACGGTAAAATTATAGTCTAATGATATAAAAGCCATAGAAACAGCAAAACAGAACGCCACAAGGCAGAACCACGCCCCGGAGATATTACGCAAGAAAGAACCGCCCGCAGATCATAGCAGGACGGCAACAGCTGCACCGGACCAGTAGAGCGGACCAGCTGCGGGAAAGTTATTCACACGACAAAATCCCAATAAAAAAGGACGCCGAAATGAACCAAAATTTCGACATCCAGATTCTAGCCATCTTTGAAAAAGTACCGATTTCTTTTTTTGGCGAATTTTTCTAGGTTCATAAAAAACGCTCTAAAAACGCGCGACTTTTCAAGATTTCAAAAATTTTTTAATTTCTTCCAGTGCTTCCGAATCCACCTCTACTAATTTCTTTCAAACATGTTACAGCTTTGAACCATAGTCTCGGTTGATTTCTTATGACTCTGAACTGACAAATCCTGTCATCTTTGCGAATCACTGTATCACGAATCGCATAAGCCATGAATCCCCACTGGTCATCATTCCCATTGTAACTGTTGTCAATGATTCCCATACTGTTCGCACTAATGATACCAAACCGTCTAGGTGTTGACGATCTAGGCAGCACCCATGCTTCATAACCATCTGGAAGAATCATGCCGACTCCAAGCGGAATCAATCTCAGCTCACCTTTTTTCATTGCCACATCTTCTGCCGCTCTCAGGTCAATCCAGTCTCCATTTGTTACTCTGAAAATTTTTCTCACCTTGTCACCCATGCTATTCGCAAAATACTTAATACTAATTTCCATTGTAAAAATCCTCTATCTTTCTTTCTAGGTTTATCCCGGCTCTAAACATTCATTCTTCAACGCTTTCAGAAAACAACTCACTTGATTTCCGAATCAGTTCACAAGCCTGATATGCAGGACGATGAAAATTCTCACTTGCCTTTTTATCTGTTGGCAGCTCAGCTAATCCACCGTAATGTCTCTGAGAATCAGCGTTAATTTCCGCCTGACTTCTTCTTGTCTCTGTACTTCTTTTCACTGTTCATCACTCCAATCCAATCTCTGCCCGCAACCGCTACAATATTTTCCATAAGGCTTGTCTATTCCTCTAACTGTTTCACCACAAACCGGACAATCCGCTCTATTTGTTTCTTTATACGTTACAGGCTTTTTCGGAATCTGTTTCCTCATAGCAGCTATTGCTATCTTCTTTGCTTCAATGTTCTCTTCACTGTTGGACGTATCCAGCCCTTCAATGATTCTGATTGCATCTTCCATCTATACATCCCCCTCCGCTCTATGTAATGATCTGTCAGCACTAAACCCTTCCCGTTTTTCACCAATTCCTAATCTTTTCCACTTACAATGTCTTGTGTACATCCAGAGCACTTGTCCTCTTTCTTCATGGACAACTAGAATATCACCTATATGTCTCTTTCTCTGTCTTCTGTTGCTCCATGCACATTCCGGGAAATTATCTTTCCTCGGTCTGTATCTTCCGAAAGCTCCATGATGCCACACGTTAATTTTTCTATCATCCATTATAATCTTCTCCTAAAACCAGGCCAAAAGAAACGCAAGCGCAATCACAATTGCATGAAAGCATTTCCATAATACCCACGCAAGTTCACTTTTTTCGTTCCGTCGATTATTAATCAGCCACATCCATATTGCACTATAACCGATTATCCCAACCACAATGCTTGCGATTCTCAAGCTTAGCTTAATCTGTTCCATGCATATTCTCCTCTTCTAGCAGTTCAGGATTGTCAAATATGTTGCCGACAACACGAACATTGCTCAAATATGCCCAGAATGCTAAATCGTGTCTGAGAAATTCCGAACCTTTCGTATTCCACTTAATTATAAATGCACCTTCTTCATACTTAATCACTCCGTAATAGTGTCCGCATTGCACAATATCGTTTTCCCAAAATTCCTCGCCTAATTCATTTGTTAATTCTGTATACTGGCAAATCGTATCTTCGTCAATCAGAAATTCACCCTCAAGACTTTTATCGTTAATATAATTCTCGTCACTAAGATAGCCATGCACCCATGTTCCATTAAGATGCTCATTACCTGAAGTTGCATGAATATGTTTCGCTCTGAAAAGCATTTCTCTATTCATAACTGTCAACCACCTCCAACTTTTTCAGATCCTCGATTAACCATATCTCTTCATTGCCTTCCCATTTGACCATTGGAAAGTCCACATCAAAACGGCAATTTAAACTAAACCAATTAGTAAGACCGTCTTTATATGCAAATAAAGTACCATCTCTATGTCTTACGATGTATTTGAATTCTTCACCAAGATACTCCAAAAACACCCTGTCCCTCTTGCTTATCACTATCACTGACTTTTCGATGTACTCTGACTCTGCCCATTCTCTTCTTGCCTTGTCACAGTCTTCCATCTCCAAAAACAAACAAGCTGTACATGGAGCGTCACAGCAATCCGCAACTTCATTCGTATTTTTATTAACCCTAAAATCGTGTCCTTTGCAAGCAATCTCCACAATCTCTGTTGCAAACTTCTCTTTATTTTTCATCTACTCCACCTCGCTTAACAATCTCTATAGCACACGCCATTCCTCTCGCATAACCTTTTGCTTCATCAAATTGCAGCATATTTTCTATTGTACACCTGCGCTTTTCTTCATCAGCAAGTTCTAACTCTTTATTTAGTTGTTCAATGACTTTCTCCACATCAAACGCTGTCGGCTGTTCTTCTATTTCCATAAGCGTGGATACCGCAATATCTGCCACCGAAACCATTTCATCTTCGTCTGGTGCTTTCGGTTTTAACCATTTCTCGCATTTTCTCATCAGTACATCCGCATCAATTAATCTGCTCATAATCATTCTCCTTTGTACGGTTTCGGTAGTGGCATCCAGGCAACAATTGATTTTGTCGTATGTTCATAGATTCCTTTAAAGTTTCCATTTTGCCGATATCTCATTTCTGTTACTATTCCGCTGTAAAAACATACAATTACATCCGTGTTATCCTCCGGCAACCTCTCGCTGCATGGAATCCACTTCTGACTTTGCAGTGCAATAGCAATTTTCGCAAGTTCGATAGCATCAAGCCATTCTCCACATTTTTCTTTTTCCTCAAACTCAGCCAGCTTCTCCATAGCTTCTGACAGCTTATTCTTGTCCTTAATCACTGCTTTACCACAGTGGTATGTAGTTAATCTCTCTTTCATTCCCTCACCTCTTCTAATAAGCCGTTCACAACCAATTCACACTCAATCTCGGTTACTGTCCGCTTGTCACTGAATTTACAGTTTGGATTCTTGTGTATCCTTGCATCTTTGATCGGCCATTCAGATTCCGTAAAATGCTTACTGTCCACAAACATCACTCTGTGTCCGTTCTTCACGCAGAGATAGTAACTCTCTGCGCTTTTTGGAAGTCCTCGGCAAGGCTTGAATCCGAATCTCGCAAACTCACTTGCTTTTACCTTTGGTCTTAATCTCACGATATCTCACTCCTTTTTCATACTTTGTACATTCCGACGGATCACAACCCCGTTCATGGTCAGTGATTAAAATATAGTCGCAGCCTTTTCTTGCGTCAGATGCTCTGTATTTACATGTCATGCAAAGATGTCTGTTTCCGTTGAAGCTATGTGCTTCTCTTTCTTTCCTTCTAATTTGACCGGCGTATATGCTGATAGTGCTATAGGAAATTCCAGTCTCTTCCGAAATCTGCTTATATGTCTTTCCCTCTTTCATCATCTTTTTGATGATCGCTTTCTTTTCGCTTGGCTCTTTCATTTCTTCCTCGCTCTCTAAATCTCATCATCTGCTGGAAACTGAAATAAATACTTTTCGGCAAGTTGTTTTCTAACATCATCGATAACAGAAACGGATATTTTCGACAAAGTGTCAGCCACCTTCTGAATCATATCTTTGTTAAGTTCACTCTGTGCATACTGTTCTCTGCACATTTCCATAGCTTTGATTGCTTTTTCTTCGGTGGAATATTCGCCTAAAATATAAACTCTATCTCCTTTGCCGATGTCATTCCCCGGAAACGTTCCAACGATTGTTGCCATATTTTTTGAATATGGGGATATTGCAAGTAATTCATAAGGCACATCTAACGACCCGCTCTGACTAATGATTCTCATAACTAACTCCACCTTTCACATCCCATGCGCACATATCGCAATCCTCCGGACATATATTTGCCTTTATTGCTCTTTTGCACATCTCCATTTTCAATTTCCTATCATCCTCAATGTCATTGATAAATCCGAGTTTCCTCAAGATTTTATGAATCAGTGATTCTTTCTTCATCTTTAACCTCTTTTTCAACCAACAGTTATAACCGCCGGATTTACAACACCGTCACCGTCATATCCATAATCTTTGTTGTGCCATTTTCTTAGACATTCTCCGTATTCCCAGCATTGAGAAAGAATGCTGACAGCTGCTCCATACATAAATCCTGTGATTCCCTCTTCATCCGCTTCATAGCTCAGCTGCTTTGCATTATCAACAATAACTTTCATTTCATCATCTTCTGATGCTTCTATCTTCTCTTCCATCATTCCAGCCCATCTTTCAGCATATGTAAAACACGCTCTACTGTATGGATCACTGTTTTTTTCATACCAGTCTTTATATTCCTGTTCTTTACCTTTTACAATTTTCATCTTCATTCTCCTTTACATAATCCGGGCATTCTTCCATGTATTCATATTGGTCTAAATCATTACACAGAATATTGCATTCTTCGTGCTTCTTGCATTCCATACAGCATTTCCGGATGCCTATGTCTACGATACATATCCGTTTACATCCCATCTTCGTTCTCCATCCATCAATTCCAGGATGCTTCCGGTTCAGCTTCGACCTCAACATCATCATCGTGCATCTCCATAATATCTGTGATATCGCAGAATGCTCGATCTAACCGCATCATGAAAATGTCAAATTCATCTACGTATCTTAATGAATTGATATCAAGTTCGCTTTTGAATCCTGTGATACGGAATCTATTACTTCTTGATTCATATAAATGGATTTTCTTTGTCAGCTTCTCATCCTCTACACATTTAAAAACTAAATCGCAAAATCTTCCTCCGAACATACTATTTCTTATATCCACGCTTACTCTTACTTCCACATTTTGGTAACTCGGTCCATCGCCTGTGCAGATTTTAAGTTTAGACGTATCAACATTCTTGCTGACATATTCCTTGTATTTCTCGAATACGTCTTTTAAGCTGATTACATCTTTATCCGGCTCTGTCATAAGACTTTTGAAGTTTCCTAAGATTTCCTTGTTGTCAACTAAATTCGTGCTGTTAATAATTTCTGTGAGAATTGCATCAAGTTTTACCACATAATCATCCAAACTTACTCTTTCGATTGCCGGTGTCATTACTTCTTTTACTTTCTCATCAATAACCTTTCTTGCATCACCATTCCATCCGAACTGTTCTTCGATACTACTTTTCAGTGCTTTGGTCACGGCATCAGATACAAGTTCCTCAACTGTGCCATCATTCAATTTATCTGTTACTGCCTTTGCTATTCTTTCTTCAAATGTACTCATAATTCGTTCCTTTCTCCTTATTCAATCTCTGATATATACCTGTCTACCAATTCACCATTTACGTATTTATTGGTTATTTCGACTCTTATCGAATCCCCCTCTCGGCTATCTGCAAAACTCGGTCCATTCATTCCACCGCTCGCATAATCGGCTTCTTCATAAGTCATGCCATCATATTCAACTTCTATTTCCCACTCCCATCGTGGACAAATAGCGAACCATTTCCGCATATCTATGTAAGTGATAGTTGCGTCCACATCTTCGTAGGTATATGTGATTTCTTCTTGTGGCTCACGATCCTTGTCTGAAGCATCGTTGGAGCAACCGACCAAGAAAACACAAATTAGAATTAAACATAATATTTTCTTCAATTTTTCACCTCTTCTCCTTAAAAATGCGTAAAAAAATACCAACCACCGAATATTGATGGTTGGTAAATTCTAAATAATTTCTGCTTTGTGTAGAAAAGAATTGGAATTATTTATATAGCATTCCTTTCTGGCTTTGAAAGAAATTTTACCTACTTTCTGATAAGATCTGCAACTTATATTTACAGTCAATTTCGTTTTTACGTTTTCACATATAGCATCTATATCAAAGCCTATACATAATTGTTCTGCTGTTTTTAATATATTCTCAGCTTTCTCATCTTGCAAATCAAAATTTATTATTAAGTGTTCTTTATCTTCATATTGAAAATTAACATTTTTTTCTTTTTCGTATTCTTTATAAAATTGTTTTTCTTTTTCTCTCGGATGCTCAATATCATATATGGACAAATGTTTTATTTTCAATTTTGAAATCATAACATTTGATAACAATTTTAATTCCATTTCAATAAAAATGTCATCAACTTCTCGTGTACCAGGATTTAGAAAATCAATCTTTACTTTTTGTTCATTATTTACAACAAACATGGCTTTATTGTTTGAAATTTGTGTTCTATCATTTTGTCGTTTATTTGACAGATACACTGTCATACTCAACATGAATGTCACACAAAATGTTAATACAGTTCCTATATACGCCAACATATTTCCTGCTGGAATAGTTACTTGAGACCACCATGACTCTGTAGGAATTATATAAACAAAATGAATAATCGCAGTAGGCACTACTATCAATCCCAAAAACACGCATATAAAAAATATTATCGGATGTTCGTCAAAAAATCGTATTATCTTTTCTAGCATATTTCCTATCTCCTATAATAAATGATACGAAAATTATACCACTCCAACCATCAATATTCAATTGTCAAGGTGCTTTCATGATTTTTCTCCACGTTTACAAATATCTAAAGCACAATGCATACATCTTTTGCTCCCAGTCGCACCGAGATAAAAGCTCGTCAAAATCCTTTTCCGGCATGAACTTTATCCCGTAATGCAATCTGGATATGAATTTATATAATTCTTCAAACATTGCTACTCCTTGTATTTCTTCAAAATCTCTGTAATTGCTTTCATGTGTTCCGCTACTTCCGGCAAATCTTCATCACTGATTCTTCCGATGCGATCATTTCTTTTCAATTCGGTTAACTCAAATATTCCGTTTTTAATAGAACAAAATGCCTTAGCAAGAAAAGTTTCTTTCTCAGCTTCACTATCGCACTCATAAAATACTTCTTTTTTGTCATGCTCTCCAAACTTATCTGTAAAGAATTTAGTTCGCTTTGGAGTGATTCTTGTGATTTTTGCTGGATAAATCAGTTTATGTCGGAATGAAGCGTGCCATCCATAGCTTACTTCCCTCGCAACTCCAACCCACTCTCCGACTTTCAATGTGTCTTTGTCTATCTCTTTTAATTCAATGTTCATTATTCATCTCTCCAATCAAATGCTTTTCCGCATTTAGGGCAATAATATATATATCTGTCCCGTCAAGAACTCCAGGTTTATGTGTTGTTGCAAATCTCCTTTTACACTGCGGGCATTCCCACAACGAACAAGTATCGCTCCTGTTATGTAAAAAAATTGGTTTTTCCGGAATCTGTTTGCGGAGTGCCATATCTACCTCGCTTGAATCGAATTGAATTTTATTTACTACTGCATCTAGTCTTTTAGCCATATTTTTCACCTTTCTACGCAAATCTTAATTGTTCTTCTGTATCATCAATACTCATGTTCGGCATTCTCTCACCGACTTTCAGATACGGACAGTTTGCTTCTACAAGCTTTTCTGCCATGATCGGCACAACACTGTTCCCAATTCTTGCAACTTGCTTTGCTATCGGATATTTCTTCCAGTTGTAATCCCTGTCGATAATGTAATCCTTTGGGAATCCTTGCATCAGCTTTAATTCTTCCGGCTTCAGCATCCTCAAAAAGATATCAGATATGATGTATTTCTCGCCCTCGATATCCAAGATTACATTCACAAGTCCAAACCGATCTTTTGTCGTGATCGTATCAAGCGGTCTATCCAGTGTCTGTCCGCACCCACCGCCGTAATACTTAATCAGAAATGCTGATACCAATCCGAAATGCCCCGGAGATGTCGTAATTGTATGTAATGGTTCATCACACCCCTGTCCAATCCCCGTCTTGTAATACTTCGTGATAAATGCTGTCACAAGTCCGTATCTATTCGATGTATCAATCGTCTTAATTGGTTCGATTAAAAGCTGTCCTCTTGAATCACCGGCTCTCGTCTCTCCGTGATATTGAATGATATATGCCAGTGCTTCTCCACTCCTCACGATATAAGGAGATTCTGCATCGATAATATATTTCTTAATGCCGTTCGCAATTCTCTTCTGTGTAGCTTCTGCAAGTGGCTTCTTTCGCTCAAATATCGAACTTCCAAGGTCTGACCAGTCAATGTAGTCTCCACAAGGTTTCCACTTCTCAAATCCGATGCCGTCTGCACTGTAAGTCTGCTTTGGGAATCTGATTTCCCGTCCATCTCTACGGAATACCGCATACCATCTCTTTCTTGTGGTTGGTGCTCCGTAGTCCGCAGCTACCAACTCTCTGCAATCAAATCTGTATCCAAGACTTTTCATTGCTGTGATGAATTTTTTATAATCCTCTCCTTTTTTCTCCGGTATCGGATAACCTTTTTCGTCTAACGGACCCCACTGTTGTATTTCTTCTACGTTCTCCATAAGAATTACATCCGGCAGAATAGCTTTTGCGTGCTTATATACCGCCCACGGAAGAATCCGAAGTCCTTTTTCTCTTGGCTTACCACCCTTTGCTTTTGAATGGCTTGTACAATCTGGACTCGCCCACATAAGAGCCACATGCTGTCCTTTTACGTACCTCTTCAGATTGACCTTAAAAATATCTTCTGTCAGATGAAGTGTGTCCGGATGATTTGTTTTGTGCATCAATATAGCATCTGGATCATGGTTGATGGCTATGTCTACAGGTCTTCCAAGTGCCATTTCTATTCCTACAGATGCACCTCCACCACCGGCAAATGCGTCTATAATTAAATCTTTCATATCTTCGAAAGGAGCCGATATATCTTTGCCCGGCCGGAGCTCCGTACTCCTTTCTGTAATTTACATAGTTTCTAATAGTACGGTTTTAAGTTCCAAAGTACCATCCGCTTCTATCCATGCGATAGCCAGAAAATCATTGTCGTAGGCACACGAAGAAAAACCATCTTCAAATCTAATCTCGAACTGTATTCCTTTTTCTTCCAATGCAGATTTAATTTCTTCGTCCATTTCAAAATCATTTCCATCTTCATCTTCACGGTATCTCGAATAGTATTCGTCACTTTCTCGATAATACTTTTCAATAATTTCTTCTATTAATTTTCTAATCATCACTTCACCTCATTCGCAAGCTGGAAGCCAATTCTTGCCACATTCTTCAAGTTGTCTTTAATCAATGCTTTGTTCGGACTTCTGTGTGTATCAAGGAACTTCCACAGCTCTTGTCTTTCAGTCGGTTCATTTGCAATGTAATCAGCCATGTACTCATACTCAGCTTTTGCGACTTTCAAGCATTGAATCATGTAATCTATTTTTTCTCCTGTGTTCATGGCTACTCCTTTACTCGGCAGATGCTTTCAAATACTGTAAAAAACTTCCCATCATGTTTCTGACAATATTCTTTCAAAACTCTCTCTTTTGCATCCATCGGATTTTCTCTTTCAGTAAGTTCTTCTTCATACACACATTTTTTAATATCTCCAGTGCTTTCAATCACACGAACAATACCTACTGATTCCATCTCAATTGGCTTTTTCTCATGCTCTTTCTTCCGCTGTTTGAGGATTTCAATAACTCGTTCTGGGTATTTCTTCGAGAACTCATTGCAGGAAGTACCCGTACCATTATTATGACCACTGAGTTTACAGTCACAGCAAGAAGTGTTGCCACACATTTCAGACCTAAGTATAATTGCTTCTTCCGCTGTCAGTTCATCCTCTACTGGCTCGCATACAGACTCAAATCCGATTCGCCAAATTTTTCCGTTTTTCAATTCGATATTGAAACCATTCCTATAATCGAGTAATCCGTCAGTGCTTTTCTTGTCTGCTACAACACCAATTGAACCTTCTGCACCCATACATCCAGAAGTTGCTTTTATAACTCTTACTTTATCTCCAACTTTGTATTTCATTATTTACTTCCTTTCACCTTACACAACCGCTCTATCTCATTCAGGACAGCCAGTGCGATATTCTTCGCAAATTCCGTCTTTCCGTTCTCGTAATATATTTTGTCAATCACTTCGCTAATCTCAACTTGAACCGTATCTGAATAATCGCCATTCTTCAAAAATTCATTGAACGCAAGCCAGTTTTGCGTAATCACTTTGTAATACTTTTTTCTTTCTTCTTCCGTCATACTGCCACCTACTCGAATGGTATCTGCATCTGATCTGTTCCAGTAAATCCATCAGCATTATCGCCCCATCCGTAAATCTTATTTTCCGTAAAGCTGTTTTTCAGTCGCTTGCTTTCCACCTCGTAATAGAGTGGAATGAAATAGTCCTGCAATCCGCCATCACGGTCTTTTGCAATCTCAATGACGTTTGAAGCTGTATACAAGTCATCATCTGCTTTCCATCCGAACATCTGCATACTTAATCGCTTGAAGTCATTATTCACTCTGTGAACGATAAAAGCATTGTCTACAGCATTTCCAATATCCGCAGTTCCCGAAATATCATCTAATCTCAAGAATCCCATTGCTTTTCTTGGATGCGCCACAAACATGATATGAATATCGTACTTCTGAGCCATCTCATGCAATGTCCATGTAAATGCCGTCTGAGCCTCGTATTTATTATCAGAAAGGCTTTTTATGTCGAAAGCCATCAAATTATCAAGTATGACCAAATCGGGCTTATTTCGCTCAAATTTGCGCTCTAGCTGATCTTTGATTGCCAAGAAGTCATTTCCGTACTCATTGTTGTACAGTGAGAAGTTGTTTGACAGCCATTCAGCTATCTTCTCTTGATTCTGCCTTGACACATTGTAGTAGCCTTCAAACTGCGTAGGTTCTGCATATGCCTTGCCCGCAGCTTGCAAATTCATCCACCGTATGAAGTTCTGCGGAGATAACTCTCCGGAGTAAACAGCGACCTTATTTCCAGCTTCTACGCAGTCCAAACATATCTCGGATATCACACTTGATTTTCCGCTAGCTCTAAGCCCTGAGATTACTGAGGTATATCCAGTCTTTAATCCTCTCATGCGCTTATCAATGTCATTGATTCCAGTTTTGACGAATCGCTCTGGTGATTTAGGCATGGTTAGAATATCTTTAGCTGTTAGGAATACTGGCTTTCCTTCCTTTTCTTCGATTTTCTTTCGCTCAGGCTGGCTCTTCGGTTTAGCGTATATTTTGCGTTCATACTCCTGCTGTTTCTTTTCGTAAGCATCCGGCTCATACAGTAACCGAACATCTTTCCAAGTCTTGTCTGCACAGGAATTGTGAAAACAATGGAAACCAATCGCTCCATTGGAAGACTTGAAGATACAAGCATCTTTCCCATTGTGGTTGCTATCAAACGGACAAGCATCTAAGATATACTTTGTTCCGCCTGAGTAAGAAGTTTTTCGATACCGCAGTCCGTACTTATCGAGCCATTCATCTAAATCAAATTGTGAAGGTTGATAGCTGTTATACTTCTGTGGTTTCTCTTCTTTCGGAAGCATATCCGCTAACTTTTTCAGATACTCAACATCATTCACCTTGATTTCATTAGCGTCTCCGATAATATGGCTCATTCGATGCGGTCTTTCTTTCGTGTCAGCTCCCTTTTGAGCTTGCGTTCCATACAACTTGCAAACTCTTGCCGGATTGAAATTCTTCAAGTCAATCTGTATATCTTCATTCGAAAAATACATGTCTAATACTTGCAAGCACTTCTTTATCAGCTCTCTTCTGTCTTCTGTATTCTTTAACTCAACTCTATAAAGTAGATGTACTCCGTTTCCGCTAAATCCGAATACAGGATCATTGAAACCGATATTTTTCATGAATGAAAAAACTTTATTTCCGGTTTCTTTCGCCTTAGCAACTTGTTCATCACTGGATGATGTGCCAGTAGGCCTGCTTGGATCAATGTCAATGAACAGATACTCATATCCTTCAACATCATTGTCACTTGTTGTTATTTTGATATTTTTGATAAATCTATTACTCTGATCGCGACTATAGCAAGCCTCATTCAACGCATTTAATGTGATATACATATTACATTTTGCATATTCACGTACATCCCTGTTCAATGCCGTTATCAAATCATCTGCGCTTTTGAAATATCCGCTATACATTTGCTTACTGCTATACATGACACGAACTTCAAATAACTCTCCATCCGGTTTGAGAATGGATATTGCCTTCCTGATTTCGCTTTCATCAATCATTTATTGCCACTTTCTACCGGAAGGACTCACTTCCGTATCGTTTATTGTTTCTGTTTTCTGTTGCTTTGGAAGTCTGCTCAACTTATCCCATATCACACCTTGATATCCACAAGCCATGCATTCATCAACCACTGTACGCAATGCATCGATTCCGTAATCACGATAAGCCGATACAAATTGTGTTATTGCCTTCTTCAAACCCATTTCCGTGAGATGATGTGTTGACTTAGGCTTCTTTTCATCCTTGTATGTCATCCATTCTCTTAAGCAATTCAGCAAATCATTGTCAGATAGTACAACTTCGCTTTTCGGATGAATTCCGTTATCAAGCAAATATTCCAAGTTAGCAAGATTAGAACTTCTTCCAAAAGAATGTTCCTCTCCGATAGGAGACTCTATGCTCTTATCTATACTATTCTTTTCTTCTCTATTCTTATCTATTCTATACTGGGTATCCGACTGGTCTACCACTGGTATACCAAGTGGTAAATCGTCATCAGATTCCGCAGCATTTCTAAGCGAATATCTACCATTCGGCTTTACTGTTAGGCGAGCTTTCTCTTCCTGATAAATTGTTTCCGTGTATCTGTCTTTCCGCAAATAATTATTGATTCTCCAATGCTTGATTACGCATATCCCGTCCGGAAACTGGATAACAAATGATTTTGCAACAAGCAGATCATAGTCATTCTGATTCGCTCCGATAATCTTCATTACTTTCTTTGCATTATTGAGGAATCCATCATCGTCAGCTCTCATGGATAGATGGAAATACAATGCTTGAGTGGATAGTGGCATTTCTAAGAAAGCATCTGAATCAATAATCTGTTTGGAAAACATTCTCTTCTCTGCCATCTAAACACCTTCTCTCTGCAATAACTTCAACACCATTTCACCCTGATCTCTGTTGTGGCAGAACACAAATTCAACGCCATATTTCTTCTGCATGGTCATGCAAGCTTTCATAAGTGTTTCGCCTTTAGTTGCTGCAGGATACCTCTGTGTGCGCCTGTATATTGGATTTCCGCTCTTGTAATGACCAATCACATCATTTGTACGCTTCATCACAAAAAGTCTCGGATTTTTCCATTTATGAAGCTCTTCCAATGTCCGGATTGTCGGATTATATATATCCTTTGTCCCCTTAACCAGCCCACCGGCGTTCTGTACTAACACATACAGCTTAATGCCATTGTTCTGAGCCAAGATACATTCATCACGGAATCTTGCGTGTTGCTTACCGCATACATTTCCAACAAGCTCTTGAATATCCTTTTTTGTGTCTACTGTTACGTTGTATGTCCCGAGGAAGTCCATCTTTTTCACTGGAATCCCTCGTTGCTCCTTCCGAAAGATCACATCCATAACTTTGTCATTTGCTAAAATGTAATCTCCGGTCGGCAAGGGAGCTTCTATCACTTCTATCCCAAGCTCAGTCCAGTAGCGTTCTTTTTCAGTGTGCTTACCGTCCTGCTGCCCCTTATCACTAATCAGTATCACTGGAATCACCTCTCTTGTATGTTCGCTCACTCTCTAAATAGTCCTCTTGTCTCTCCTGACGCTGTATAGCACCTTTCAACCGCTTCAACGTACTTTTGTTGTTCTCCGAGTTAATGAACTCATAAACAAGCTCATAGAGGTCGCAGATGTCTTTATATTTCCGTCTTTCCAGCCTTTCACGGTGATACTCTGTAGCCAGTCTGTTCCGCTCATTCCTATTGTTGGCAAATTCAAACTTGTGCGCCCAGTAGATATGTCTTTCCATTGAATCAAATTCGCCTACTTTCTTCTTCGCAGACTCATAGGATTCCTTTGTATCCTCCAGGAATTGAACGAAACCTTTTAATTTCTCAGACGGTCTTGTTTCCGTTTCCAATCAATCCTTCCTCCTTTCTTCTTAAATACCGCAAATGGTCATATTCCTTACGTGATAGTCTTCTAGGACACCACTGCGGAGACAATGTTACTTTCTGCATTACTAAGTGCATTTCGACTATGCATAATCTTTTAAAATCTGTACCCTTATCATTTTTCACAAGTACACAATGCTTACATTCATCACAACGTGGCTGATGCTCTCGAACCTTCGCTCGGTAATCTCTCTGCTTCTGTCTGTAATATTCAGGATTCGCTTTGTACCGCCTACGCTTAAGGAGGGCTTGCACACCACCCTCCATGATGCAATCATCGTATGTGCAATTAAGACAGTCAGGATACGGACAATCCTTTGTTTCTCGCATTTTCTCTATCTCGCATCCTTTGCAAATACTTTTCATAACTGATGCCATCCACCATATTCACATCCACGACTTCTCCACCGACCACTCTCCCGTAAATACAATCAGGATATGGACAATGGAAACAATCGGGATGTACGCATTTCTCAGGCTTCTTGTATGGCATATGCCATCACTCCTTAGTTAAACGGTAACTCCTCATCGATACCATCTGGGATATTCATGAAATCATCTGAACTAGGAACAGAGCCGCTTGCGTTATTCTGATTCTGCTGGCTTGCAGCTTTACTTTCAGCAAATTCCTGTTCTTCCACAACTACATCTGTCGTGTAAACTTTCTGACCGTCCTTGTTTGTATAGCTTCCAGTCTGAATACGCCCTGAGATAGCAACTTGCATTCCTTTACGGAAATACTTCTCTGTAAATTCAGCTGATCTTCCAAAGACAACACAAGGAATGAAATCCGCTGTCGGCTCTCCGTCTTTCTTAAATTTTCTGTTTACAGCAAGTGTATATCTTGCAACCGCTGTAGCATTGTCTCCTTGTGAATATCTCACCTGCGGATCTGCTGTCAATCTTCCCATTAAAACTATTTTATTCATCTATGTAGTCCTCCTTATTTAAGTAATTTAACCATGTTTACGATACTTAAGATTAATGCGAGCAAGAATCCTAAAAACGGAATTAAAAATCCTTTATTCTCAGTGTCTTTATACATGTAAAAATCAAAAGTCGCTCCAATAGCGTAAAAAAATATTAATAATATTTTGCAAATCATTGTTCCTTCTAGAATGGCATAAGCCTAAATTCTTTCTCCGTTCCCTTTTCGGCAATCCAAACATTCACATCTGAGTCAACCACACTTCGTATCTCGTCTCTGAACCGCTGCGGATTGCCGTTTTCAGCACTTAAATGTATCAAGCCTATACTTCTTAGACTTTCACTGTTAATGCTCTGTATAAGCCTTTTACACGTTTGCACTTCCATGTGAGTCTGAACCACACGCCGGTTCTTCACTTCATCATGCTCAAACGATATGTTGTCCATCGAATAGTTACATTCAATCAATCCATAATTAATATTCATTTTCGAGAAATCATATGGGCAATATTCTGCATCTGTGATGAATAACAGTTTGCCTTCCGGCGAATCAATCAACCAACCGTCACAATCTGTCTCTCCATGTGCTACACGGAACGGAATCACTGAGAAACTTCCTAGTTTCTTCCTGTTCATTCGTTTTATGCCCTCAATCTTTTCACCGTAAATCAGCTCAATATTTGATTGCACTTCGTCCGAACCGTAAACCTTGACGCCATATTGCATGTACTGTTTGATGTATTTCGCATGATCGCCTCAACCATGCTCGTGAGATAACAAGCAACCAACCACTTTTGAAGTCTGATAATCAATCATTTTCAGCATTTCTTTTGCTGGCACACCGCACTCCAGGAGAAGAATTTCTTCCCCGGAGATAAGTGCGTAATTGTTACCTTTACTTCCAGTGGCAGTAGTTTTCACTAGCATGAAACCACCTCCCTACTCACCGAAAAATTCCTCCCTAACATCGACCACTTCATACCTAGTGGCTTTCATCTTGAATGGCTTCTTATCGCCTTTACAAATAAATTGCCGACATATCTCTGGCCTTACTGGATAGATTCTGCATTTCTCTTTCAGCTTTGAATCGTCCATGAATGGGCAAGTCAGGTCATAAGCCTCTTTAGATACTGGAAATAAATGTCTGTATGGCTTGATATTGTGAGCCTTGATATACTGCTTAATCGTAATAATTTCTTTACTGGATAAAGGCAGACATCTTGAACAGCACGCACCGCACTGGCTACATTTCCCATCAATAGTCATGTCATAAGTGCCATTTTTCATATCCTTAATGGCTTCACTTAACCACTTTGTTTGAGCTATCATTCTGTCACCACCTCAACAGCATCACTATCTGCTACAACATTTTCTTCTTCGATCGCAAACTCTTCCGAATTTTCGTTCTCAGCAATTTCTTCCTGCGATGCCTTGTATGTTTCGTCAAGCTGTAATAATGAACTGGATGCCATGCTATTAAGATTCTTTGGAAATTTCTTAATTGCATTGTTACGCATTTTGCGGACAATCATTGCTTCCGGCGTATCAAGCCAAGCTGCACTCACATATGGCGTTACTGCATATTCGCATTTCAGCATATCATCTACCGTTTCACACGCTCTGAATACTGAAAGAATTTCATCTTTTTTAGCTTTGATTTCCGCTTTCTGCTTATCAGTAGCTTTATAGCGATTTTCACAAATACCAAAAGTCTCATTCATGAGATTGTTTCTGATATGAGCAATCAAATTTGTCCTAACGGGTTCTCTTTCTGCAATCAGATAATCAATCGTTCCGTCTTTCAGCTTCACCGGGTAGACAACTCTTACTGTTTTGTCTGACAATCCTTTAGGAGTCCACTCCGCAGGCTCAATCTCAATACCTCTTCTGCGAGGATATGTGAAGTCATCACCCTCTTTTACAAGCCACACTGGATAAACCGTATCAATATTGTTACCAAACTGACGAAGCAAGCTGTCGTTTCCATCGCCCTCGATTCCCATTTCAACCATCTTCACCCACTGACCGTTAATCTGTTTACTTCTGAGCTGGAAGAACACTTCTCTCGGCATCGCATTTGCGTTTAATTTAAGGCTTGCACACTGAGCAACTACTTCTCTAAGATTAGAAGTAGTAAGATTGTTCATGTCAGTCTTATCCGTATTCTGCACAAGCTGATAAATTGCTGACATCGCATTCATTGCACACTGTTTAGAATATTCATCGTACTGCACACCGTTTCGCTCAAAATCCCTTGTAACGAGTCCAGTGATCGTATTTGTCCACTGGCTCAAACCAGTGGTAAATTCTTGCTTTTTAGCAACTTCATTTTTCTCTGCCATATTCTTCTCCTTTATTTAACCTCTCTGCACCATTCAGGAAAGATACTGAAAGTGCCGATAAGTCCTAACATACTGCTTTTGACAATTACTTCTTTCCCATCACAATCGTTAATCCATACGTTGGCAATATTTGGAAGCGCTCCCATGCTAGATAAATCCTCTCTGCAAAGCTCGGCATCAAAGACATATTTCTTACCATCTTCAAAAGACTTACCTTTATCGAACATATTCATAAACGCTTTGAGCAATCCAGTAGGTTCAGATTTCTTAAATTCATTCTCTAAATGCTCGTCAATCACACTGTGAACTTCTTCACGCAATCCATCTCTTGGCTTATCGCTTGAAAGTATATCGAAAACCTTATCTCCATCTTCTTTTCCGAATTTCTCAACAAGTATTTTTCTCATACCTTTAGCAATTACGTTATAGTCATTCATCAAATCATTGAGTGTACCACTCATTTCAAGTGTTCCTGTTTCTTTACCTTCTACACGTCCAGTTTTAATCATCTTTTTATCCCTCCGCTACTTTCAGTTCTTTGTCATCTGTTACCGTCAAATAAATCATCTGTGCGTCCATCTCAGGCACATTGAAGTCATTGATACTCTCCGCATTATCCACGAATATCGGACAGCTAACTCCGTACAGATTTGATAATGAATGGATAATGTCTAACCCAGCTACAATTCTGTGACCATTGTTAAGACTGGACAGTGGAACCCCATTTACTGTACATTCGCACGTTTCCTTGATTCCGCCATTTATCTGTTCTGCGAACATTTTGAAGGAAACAATCTTGAACATTTTATTGATTTTCTCTGAGATCATGTTCATTTTTGTTCTGATGAAATCTTCCACAAGGTCAATCATCATTTCCTGATTAGCAATCTTCTGTCCGACTTCTTTCTGTTCAGCCTCAAGTTCTGCGATACGTTCCTTTACCTTGGAATTGTCTGCTGCCAAAATTTTTCCGGCAATCTCCGCAATTTCGTCTTTCAGAATTGATTTTTTAGCTTCAAGCTCAGCGTTATCGGAAACAACACTGGAAAGCTCTGCAATCTCTTTCTCAAGTGCCGAGATTTTCTCGTTTGTTGCTTTATACTCAGCATCATTGGAAATATCAGCAACTTTTGGAATCTTATCAAGTTTGCTCTTCTCTTCTCCGTAAGCACGTTTCGCCTCTTCGATTTTCTGCTCATAAACTCTTGCCGAACGCCCGAATGTTTCTAACTTCTCTTTAGCTTCGTCTCTTAGCTTGGCAGCTTCACTTCCAGCTTTTGTAATGTCAGCCAACTTCTTATTATGCTCTGTTTCAAAATCAACTTTACGCTTGTTATAATCGTCCTCACGAGCCTGTTTGCGTGCTTCATAATTAGCAATGTTCTTTTTCTTCACATCTTCCGGCAATTCCTGACCGCAAGTAGGGCACACAGTAGCACTGTCTGGTAATGGCTCAAACGGAATAAACTCAGGAAATGTCTTAGCTTTCTCGACTTTCCATTCATCAAGAAGTCTCTTTACATCATTCTCATGTGCCTGATATTCAGCCTGAACAGTTCTTCCGCTACTTCTTAGTTCAGACAATTCACGTTGCAGATTCTCAGCAACTTCACGCTTCTTAGCCACTTCTTCTCTGATACTGGAAGAATCATCAAGCAACTTTCGATTTGCTTCATTCTGAATCTCTGATAAGTGGAATTTCAGATTCATAATCTCTTCACGCTTGCTGTTAATTTCTCCTGTCTTTCCGTTACCACTTGACAGATCAGCTTCAACTTTACTCAGTTCAGCTTCTTTAGCAGCCTTTTCTACTTCCAGTGCTCCAACATCTGCAATTACAAGCTGTTTTGACACTTCATCAATTCTTGCCGGAATCTCAACCGCATTCTTATTAAGACTGTTTTTCGCTTTGGTGTACTTTTTCAGAATGTCATCTGTAGTAGCCATTTTCAGCTCTGGAATCAGCTTTGCGTACTTATCTCCGAAAGACTCTGCAATTTCAACATCTGAGAAATTTCCAACAAACTCCATAAGTGTTTCACGCTGTTTCTTCCAAGGAAGCGAGTTGAACGCTGCTGGGTTCGTAATCAGATTAAATACATCTTCGTCAACAATTTCAGAAATAAACTCTTTAAATTCCTTCTGTGACTTCGGATATCCGTTAATCTCAAACTCATTGATATTCCCCTGGAACTCTCTTGAGTCTGTACCTCTTTTCTTAACCCACTTCTGTTTCTGAACTTTTTTCAACTCAAACTCTTCATCATCTACAGAAATTCTTGCCTTAACGGAAATCTCAATGTTGTCAATCATCTTTCCGTCTGCATCAAGTGGTCTGATATCAAAATCAGAACTCCCAAGTGAATCCCTGTTAAACAGTAAGAATGTAAACGCATCAAAGATAGTTGTCTTTCCAGTAGCGTTTGCACCGCAGATTTTTGTCTTATCTGTAAAATCAATGGTTCTGCCGGTACATCCTTTGAAATTCTGAATGTCCATTGACAGTAATGTAATTCGTTTCATTGTCTCGTTATCTTCCTTTCTTTCTTATCAATAATCACTACCGCTCTGTCTGTCTTGCGGATCACATGAAGATAATCATTATCCTCAAAGTAATTCATCCATTCTGCAGGATTCATTCCGACTTCACCGAGTAGCTTCTTATTGCTTAAAGTTAATTTCTTAGGTTGTTTCATTTTTACTCCTATGCTATTATTAAGTTGGTTGTTTAACCGAGTGCCTGAAGGTTGCCGCCTTTGTTATGGCACTCTTTTTAATATCCACAGATAACCCATACCGCTGTCATGAGTATTGGTATTGCTACCGCTATCACTCCTACAAGAAATGGTGTCAGGTCATCGTTTGAGTCCTCTTCCTTTATCACTGGAAGTTCTCTGCGGATATCAATTACTTCGAGTTTCTTTCTCTTGATATCAATTTCATCTAACATTTCTCATTTACTCCATTGCAAACCATCAGTGAAATGTTTAGCGACTCACGTTTAATAGCTGCATTCAGTTCTTCTATCGAATTAATTCCAAGTTCCCTGAGCCTTTCCTCAATCCGCTTCGCTTTCTCGTTCACGCTTAACACCTCATTCCTTTACAAATTTGTAACCGTTCACTTTGATTCCTCTCGGAACACCATGCATTTCAATGAGTCTCAGCTTTTCCAAGTCATTCAGATAATATCTTGCTGTGCTTGTACTTATATGGAAGTGATCTGCGATCTCTCTTACTGTTGGTGGATAGCCGACATCTGAAATGAAGCTGATAAGATATTCATAAACCTGTTCTTTCATTTCATTCACCCTACGCTTCCTATACTGGCAGGCGCATCTGAGTGTTTTCAGCGTCAATTTCTTTCTGTAAGAACATCGGAAGTTTATATGCTTCAATAATGCTGATAGCTAAATCACACTGGTTACGCTTGATAGCTTTATAGGTATTGACTCCAAACTCTCTCCGGAGCTGTGCGTCAATGTCTCCGTAGACTTTATGCATCAAACTCTTATTCTTATAAGCCGGAGCATTCTTACCGCCCATAAGTGGAACAACTTTCTGATTCTTCGCTCTTGTAATCTTCTGACATTCCAGCGCAAGCAAAGGCATATCCTTTTTAAACTCCTGCAAGTCATCATTGACTTTCTCAATCTTTTCTGTCAGCTCTACGTTTCCCTGAGCAAGCAACTGAATCTTCTGATCTGTTGTCATTGGCTTCTGATAAGAACCAGTCTTTCTGATTGCCGGAAGCACTTCTGAGGTAACCCAGTGTTTAAATCTCTTAGCTGATTCCAACTTACTTCCGAAAATTAAAGCGTATAAGCCGGATTCGTTAATAAAGATAGTTTCCTGTTCTCTTCCAAGTGAATCGGTGATACCCTGTTTTAGGGAGTCATCCTTTTCAACGTGTGCAGATAAAGCATTAAGTGGCTTTGCATATCCAAGTGCAGTTGCAACATCCTTGCCAACAAACCACGGTTCATTATTAATAGTCACTGTTCGGATATCACCGAACTCTTCTGAATTAAAAATTTGCAATTCGTTCATCTTTCTCCTTTCTATTCTTCCAGGAAATACTCAATCGGAACATCGAAGTATTTCGCAAGAATCATTAGCTTGTCCACCTTCGGTTTACTCTTTCCAGTTTTCCAGTCTGAAAAAACTGTTGGCGCAAGGCTTGTGTCCTTTGCAACTCTGTAAGCTGTGATACCTCTTTCGCTTATGAGCTGTTCAAACTTTTCGTACAATTTTAATCCTCCTTTCAATGCAATAAGAATTTTACGAAAATCCTTATTATATATTGCATTTATTAAGGAAATCCTTTATAATCTAATTGTCAGAAAGATTACAGAGAATACAAGAATTATATCCGTTAAGGTTTTCCTTAATCTGCTATTAGTATATTATGGTTTTATTTAATTGTCAAGCAGTTTTTAAGGTTTTCTTTAATATTCTCGGAAAGGAGAAAATATGTACGAAATATATCAGAAATTGCTTGATAGCCGTAATTTAAAAAATGCTGATATTTCAAGGGCAACGGGGATATCCAACATGACTCTTTCGGACTGGAAAAGAGGTAAATCAACTCCAAAACAAGATAAATTACAGAAGATAGCTGATTACTTTGGTGTATCAATCGAATATCTTATGACAGGTAAAGAGCCGACAATAGATGCTGCTGCTCAAGGTTATTACATTGATGAAGAGACAGCTCGTACAGCACAGGAAATCTACAACAACGACAAGATTCTCTTTGACGTATACAACACAGTTGATAAAGAGAGACTGGTTGATTTTGCCAAGAAGCTCGCAGAACTGCGTAAAATAGAGGAAGGTGAGGAATGATTGTACTACAAAGGATATTATATAAATGTAGTAATACTCGATGAATCCTACGGCATTCCGGGATGCGTGAGGCATAATTCTGATGATTCTTACACGATATTCATTGATGCGTTATTGAATCATGAAAGGCAACGTGAAGTGTTCTTACATGAAATGAGACATATTTTGGGTGATGATTTCAGTGAATCCGATGTGCAAATGATAGAAATGAAGAACCATATGCATGATTACTGCATAGAAGTTTCAGCAGAGATTTTCCCATACACGCAAAGAATAAAGGTTGTAACTGCTAATTAACAGGGATTGAAGATATGAGTTATCAAAGATACGAAAGAGTTGGTTGTTTCGGTATTATCGAACGATTCTTTATACTCATCATAGCTTTTGCGTTTGCATTAGCTGGAGTAACATACGTTACAATATTCTTGCTGCTCATTTTTTTAATTAAAATGCTGTTTCGAATAATTGTAAATCTGATAAAACACTTTATTAGAAAATATGAAAATCACAAAAGAGAACTTGAAACACAGAAAAGAATTGAATACAAAAATAAAATGCAAGAAATTGAGAATGAAGCAATAATTAGAAATGCAGAATTAAAGTTGCAAGACAAAAAAGATAATTACAAGCATTATCTGGATTTGTACAAATGATATGACCGCTACGTGCGATTATATACAAGCGTGTGGTGCGCTTAGGATCAAGGCTGAAAATAGAAGGGATGGAGAAGAACAGATGATATGTCCTAGATGCGGAGCAAATAATCAAGATGGAAGTAAATTCTGTGTTAACTGTGGAGCGCAGCTATTCAATCCAAACTACAATGTTCCACCAATGCAACAGAGTTATAATCAGTATCAGTGGAAACGCCAAAAAGGAGAATTTTACAAGAAAACATGGGTTCTCGTGTTGTCATCAATCTTTATACCGCCACTAGGAATTGCATTCTCGTGGATGGCTAGCAGACCTAAGAAGATGGCACTGAGAATACTTCTTACAATTCTTCTAACGATTTCAAGTATAAATTTTATGGTGGCTGGTAGCTTAATTTTTGATGGAGATTCCGCAAAGCAAGAAACTGTTGCAAACAGTGAAGAGAATCATGAATCCGAACGGGAAGAAGTTGTTCCAGAAGAAAAAGAAGAACCGAACATGATAGATACAGATATTAGAGATTGTCATGTAAAATACGTCAGTTCTTCCATTGAAACCAACTATGTCGATGAGCCTTGTTTGGTCATCTATTATGAATTTACAAATAACTCAGACGAAAACAAGTGCTTTGATTACACGATAGGCGCTAAAGCATTCCAAGATGGTGTTGAGCTGAAAGGCTCGTATTTCCATGTAAACGATGAAACAAAAGACAGCTCCGTTGAGATTCAACCCGGAACAACCGTCACTGTAGCATCTGCTTACACACTTAGAAATGATTCATCCGATATTACACTTGAAGTTAGCACATGGCTTTCAGATAAGCCAAAAGCTTCAATGACAATATCGGTTCCAGAACAATAAAATAAAAAACCGCCCCTGCGCCAACAGGAACGGTCTTTAAGGTACATCCGAAGATATACACTTTACTTTGGTCGGTAATATTGTATCATCTTCGGACAGCTATCGCAAGCAGAACGTCCGTTCTCTGCTAGCTGTTATTTTTATACTCATTTTTAGGAAGGTGGTACTATGTCAGAAGATAAAAGAATCGTAGCATTGTACGTTCGTGTGTCTACTGGATATCAGGTAGATAAAGACTCTCTCCCATTCCAGAAGAAAGAACTGAAAGCCTATTGCGAACACGTTCTCCACATCGACAAAAAGCGAATCGAGATTTTTGAAGATGCTGGAAAGTCAGGAAAGAACACAAAGCGACCGGCGTTTGAGCGAATGATGGAGAAAGTAAAGCATGGACAAGTCTCTCATGTGATCGTGTACAAAATTGACCGAATCTCACGAAACCTTGTGGACTTCTCACTCATGTATGATGATTTCAAGTATAACAAAGTCACATTCATATCGCTGAACGAGCAATTTGATACCTCTAGCGCAATTGGAGAGGCTATCCTTAAGATTATCCTAGTGTTTGCAGAACTTGAGCGAAAATTGACCTCAGAGCGTGTCACGGATGTAATGATAGGCAGAGCACAGAGCGGATTATGGAACGGAGCTAGGGTCCCATATGGTTGGGACTGGGACGATGAAAACAAATGTCCGGTACATTCTAAGACAGAAGCAAAATATGTAAAACAGATGTACGAAGATTATCTCAATGGTGGCTCAAGCGTATCAATCGCCAAAAGCTATAATGCAAACAAGATTCCAACCAAGCGCGGCGGAGAATGGACTTCTAAGACAATTGCCGATGTGATTCGCAACCCAATGAACAAAGGTGACTACAGATATAATTACAGAGAGTCTGCCAGAGGGCGTAAAAAGCCTCAGGAAGAAGTTATTTATATCAAAGGTATATTTGAACCACTTGTGTCTATAAATGACTGGGAAAAGGCAAATAAGCTCATGGACGAGCGTGGATTAAAGATGAACTCAAGCGGACAGACAATCATGAATAAACGATGCAATGTATTCACTGGTTTAATCTTTTGCGGAAAGTGCGGAGAACGATACAATGTTAGAAGCAAGGACAGTAGACAAGGAAGTGGATTCCGACCATCATCTTATGCATGCGGGAAGAGATCACGAAAAGGAACTTGCGACAACAAAAATGTCAGTGATGTAGCGATAGCTCCTATCATAATCAATTACATAGCTGCTATGGCTGACATCGCCAAGCATAAAAGACACATCAAGACAACGAAAGAACTTGAACAAATGATTCTCAAACGGATCAGCTTTTCTGATATCGCCGGAATTTCCGAGGATAGTTTGAAGGACACTTTAGATTTACTATATGGGAAGAATGGAACTCAACTATGGTCAGCAAACACAGTCAGCCAAGAAGATAAATCAGAGAACAAACAAAAGCTAACCGAACTACAGGCGAAACTTGAAAAAACAGAAAGAGCTATTGAGCGACTCAAGAAAGCATTTCTATTTGATGATGACGGACTTGACGAGAAGGAATTTCTCGAAATGAAATCAGCGTTGGAGATTGACCGAGTGAAGATTGAAAATGAAATAAAGGGAATGGAAACAGAATCAATTTCCGTAAATGTGAATCAAGTAGAGTTCATTAAAACTGCATCGCAGTATTTGCTCATGCACGAACTGAACAAAGATGAAATAATAAATTACAAAGAGCTTGCGATCGCAGACGAGGATTCCATTAAAAATCTTTTCAACTCAGTGCTCGACCATATAACCGTAATGGATAAGCGCATCACTGAAATAGTATTCAAAAACGGACTCACGCACAAGCTACTCTATAAATAACAAAAAGCCCTAGAAATCAACGTTTCCGGGGCTTTCTTCCTGTCTTTATAAATTCTGTGTTGCCAATACCATCTGACAACCAAATGTCGTCACACACGCAGTTAATGGACGCCCCAGTTTCTCAGACATTTCAGCAACATATTCTTTTGCTTTTTCCATAAAATAATACTGGCGTGCAGGCTCTTCCAACGGAGCATTCTCCACCAGCTTTACATTTTCAATTATTTCTTTCATTCTCATTTCCTTTATACAAACTGATTGCAGGATGCATCATAAGCATAGTCAATCAGATCTAGTTTATCTGTAAGTTCTTTTTTATTCACTTCCATCTCTTTACATAACTGATCCAGTGATGGATAAAAATCTCTGAGCTTTGTATTTATGACGCTCAGAAGGATGACAGGATCCTGTGGTAAATTCTGTAGCATGATCCTAGTTTCCTTTCTTGTCCATGAATTTATTGCCATATTTTTCTCCAAGATTGACAATGCTTCCGTCTTTCTGCTCTAAATCAATATTGTTCAGCTGGCTTCTTAAGTTTACTCTGATCAGCTCCATATATTCTTTACGAAGGATCTTCTGTTCTTTTGCTTCTTCCGGAGTAAGTCCTTCCGCTTTTGATTTTTTATATAATTCATTGATACGATCAATCTTCTTTTGTTCCATTGTCTATCTCTCTCCTTTTTCTTGTTCCGTTTAATGTTGCGATATTCTTTACTGTTCACTCCCGTGTCAATCACTCCGCTGATTCTGTATTATACACGATTCTGTGCACTTCGTCCACTTTTTTAACTGGAATAATTCTCAAGAAAACCATACAGTTCTTCGGCAGACTTAAGATAGATTCCATTTTTCAGATCCTGTTGTACTTCATCCGGCAGATTATTTACGGATAGGCTGGTTGTTTCGTAAAGGGTTGTCCCATCTTGCAGATAGACAGCAACATATCCATGCAGCTCTTTCAGATAATATGCATCATCTGAAACAGACTCTCCTTTGGCTGAACTGCGTCTGGTTTGAATGGAATCATTTTTTTCATTTTTAGTCAGTTCTATAGCTTTTTCCTTTTCCAGTAGATTGTTGTAACTAACCTGATAACCTGCAATCAAACATCCGGTAATCAGAAATAAAACAGAAAAAAAGCCAATCATGTATTTTTTCATCGCAAATCGCTCCTTTTTTCATACAGTATTGGCTTTTTTATTTTTTTTATTCTTCTACTTTTACGGCTGGAAGCAGATGGAATTTCTTAGAAATTCTCAGGATACGTCCACCCATTGGAAGATCAAGGATATCATCTTCAGAAAGTGTTCCGATCTTCAACATAACAACCGCATAAACAAGTATTGCTACAATCAGTGAAATGCATACTGGAATTACACGACCGCCGATCAGTGTATCAAACAGTCTGAATACGCCGAAAGTTACAATGCCCATCACTGCTGCTGCAGCGAATGGTTTTCCGAAAGTGCTTACAAAATCGATTTTGAAACCGCTGACTTTTCGAATCTTGAGCAGGTTCAAAATACTCATTGCAAGTGCAAATACAATATTTCCACCCACCAGTGCATAGACGTTCATCTTGAATACAGTCATCATCAGTACAAATGCTACCAGATGAATTCCAAGAGCTGCTGCAGCATTCTTTGCGGGACTTGTCATGTAGTTTAATCCATGAAGAATGGAATTCGTTACAGAGGAAAGTCCATACAGTACAACAACGATAGCTCCTGCCATCAACAGACGCGCCGGTGTTGCACTGGAGTCATTGTACAGCAGAACCATAATTGGGGAAGCAAGTACAAAATAACCGATACAACTTGGAATAGCAATTACCATTGTAAGACGTAAAGTCTGGTTAATCTTATTGTGAACCTGTTTCTTTGTACCTGCTGTAACAACAGCTGTAAGACTTGGCACAAGAGATGTTCCAAGTGCGTTCGCAATTGCCATCGGGACATTGATCAGGGTGTCGTATTTACCGGTGTAAATACCCTGAAGAGCCATATATTCTTTCTCTACATAGCCTTGTGACTCCATAACATGATTAAAGATTGTAAGGTCGATAATCTGGTTAATATTATATACAGCGGTACTGAATACAACGGGGATTGCTGTTAAAAGTAATGCTTTCAGAAGGAAAGAATAACTTTCAACATTCTGGGTGCGGTCTCTTTTAAGCTGTTTGCGTATTACATTTTTATATAAAAAAATGACAAACAAAAGAAATAACAATCCAGATAAAGAGCCGATAACCGTTCCAAGTGTACTTCCGGCAGCACCGTAAGCAGGTCCGAGAAGCTCCTCTCCGGATTTTTCTCCTGCCTTTGTTCCGATACCAAAGAGGACACTTGCGCCGACAATACTGATCACGGCATTAAATACCTGCTCAATGATCTGTGAGATAGCTGTTGGAAGCATTGTTCCCATTCCCTGGAAATATCCACGGATAACAGCCATGACTGCAACGATCAGAAGTCCCGGGGCAAGAACCCGCAGTGCGTAAACGCTAAGTGGAGATTTCATTAAATGTGTTGAAATCAGTCCTGCTCCCAAAAAGATTGTCAGCGAGATGAATAATCCAACACCGATTGCAAAAGCAAGAGAACAGATAAATACGCGGAATGCATTTCGTCTCTGACGTTTTGCAAGTCGGATCGATACCAGCTTGGATACGGCAGTCGGAAGGCTGAATGATGAAATCATCAGAGCGATTGCATAGACCTGATAGGCATATCCATAAAATCCGTTTCCTTCATCTCCTAAAATATTCGTCAGCGGAATCCTGTAGACTACGCCTATGATTTTTGTAAGTACAGCTGCTGCTGCAAGTATCGAACCCTGGACAATATAATCATCCTTTTTCGTTCGTTTTTTCGTTGTTTGTGCCTCAGTTTCAGACATAACTTCCTCCTAGTGTCCCATTCCTTAAAATCTATTTAATATATGTATCCTATCAGCGGAAAATACCGACTTTTTCCATGATTTCTTTCTGTTTCGCTTCCATGACAACACGTTCTTCATCAACCATGTGATCGTATCCAAATAAGTGAAGCATACTGTGTGCAATCAGGAAAGCATACTCTCTTTTGGGTAAATGTCCATATTCTTCAGCCTGGGATAACACTTTTTCCTTTGAGATAACGATATCACCAAGCATCAATTCTCCGGATTCCGGATTAAAGGCTTCTGCACTTTCTTCATCAATCACGGAAAAATCTCCCGGCTCTTCGTATTCGATCATAGGGAAAGAAAGTACATCCGTTGGGCGGTCAATTCCACGTTGTTCCAGATTCATTTCGTGAATCTGGGCATTCTCTGTTAAAAGAAGATTGATCTCTGCTTCATAAGGACAGTCTGCAAGTTCTAATGCAGCGTCAATAACTAATGTGGCAATCTCTTCTGTATCAAAGTCTAACTTTATATTCCCCTCTTCTTCGATAAAAAGACTCATCCTTTTTTCCTCCTGTTTTCTCTCGGTCTGGACGATTTCTTCTCATAGTCCTCATATGCTTTTACAATTTTCTGAACTAATGGATGTCTTACAACATCTTTGCTTGTCAGCGTACAGATGTTGATCCCTTCCAGATCCTTTACAACCTTTACAGCAACATCAAGTCCGGATATTGTTCCGGATGGAAGATCTTTCTGCGTAGAATCACCTGTAATGACAACTTTGGATCCAAAACCAATTCTTGTTAAGAACATCTTCATCTGGGCCGGCGTTGTATTCTGTGCTTCATCAAGGATGATGAACGCATTATCTAAAGTACGTCCGCGCATATATGCCAAAGGAGCAACCTCAATCAATCCTTTTTCAGAATTCTTAAGAAAACTGTCAGCTCCCATGATCTGATAAAGCGCGTCATATAAAGGTCTTAAATACGGATCAATCTTGCTTTGCAGGTCACCCGGAAGAAATCCAAGCTTCTCTCCGGCTTCAATTGCCGGGCGCGTCAGGATGATTCTGCTTACTTCTTCGCGTTTGAATGCTGTGATTGCCATTGCCATCGCAAGATAGGTCTTTCCTGTTCCGGCAGGTCCGAGACCGAAAGTGATCATTCCATTTCGAATTGCATCAACATATTTTTTCTGACCTAATGTTTTTGGCTTTATAGGTTTTCCCTGAAGTGTATGACAGATCAGATCTTTATCAATAGAAACAAGGGCTTCTTCCTGATCTTCAAATACGAGCGAGATTGCATAGTCTACATTCTGTTCCGTAATCGTATTCCCTCGTTTAGCAAGTTCTACAAGCTGTGTAAGTACACGCTGGGCTTTCTGTGCAGCAATTGTATCTCCTACAATCTTGGTTGCACCGTCACGTGAAATCAATGTGACATGAAAAGTTCTTTCTATTTTCTTTATATAAGTATCAAACTGGCCAAATACATTCATCTCGTATTCAGCCGGAATATCAATGATCAGTTCCGACAGACTCATCCGGTTCGTTCCTTTCTAAAGTTATTCTTTCGGTCTCTGTTTCCTCTTCAATCTGCTGATTCAGATAGAGCGTACCTGAAGCCGTTGCCTTTTCGGCAGATATATATATCTTAACATTTTTTTCATTAATTTGAATACCCTTTTCCTCTAAATCTTTACAAAAATAGCGAAATCGACTGCTTAAAATTGTCTGCATCTCTTTTTTCGTATATTTTATTTTCTTGAAGCCGTATTTTTTTATTGTTTCATGCCCATAAAAAACAGGAAGTGAAAAATTTTCTCCCAGTTTTAACTGATGCTCTATACAAAGTTTTTCAGAAGTGTCAGATATTTTTGGTTTCCATGTTTCTAACCGGACAGATCCGATTTGAATAAATCCGGACTTTTTTGTTTCTTTTGTATATACTTTTTTATTATGATAACAGGAAATTATATCCAGATAAGAAATCTGTGTATCAGCGAAAATATCTGCATCGGCATGCGTATATTGATATCCGGTAATTTCACCACTGTCATCCAGGATGTCAATCCGTCCAGATACAAGTAAAGTTCCTTTCGTTACAGAATCCCCGATATGTACCTGGGGAATGCCGGTGCGTGTAATTAAATTTGTAATGATTCCATCAGTAGAAGCAACAAGATCAGCAGGTAAAGAATCTGTCTTGTTACTCTTATCTGTCTGAGTAGATGAGATGATAGGAAGCGCATCTTCATTTTCTTTTATCTGTATTTTTAACCGGCTGCCATCAAGAGAAGCAGATACCCAAACGATATCATTATATTCCTTTCGAAGGGCTTTGACAATCCCCTGACAATCTACATTTTTCTTTTGCATTCCAGGATAAATCCCCTCTTCTTTCAGAAACGTTGTCAAGGTCGTGTCGGTCCATCTTTTATTTCCCTGAAAATGAATATCCCATAGAAATTGCGAGTAACAATCGATTAGAAAAATGCATAGGAAGATGCTGATAAAGAATAGTTTTCTTTTTCGGTAGCGATAAAGAAAAAAAGGAAAGCCATACCGTTTTTTTAGTATGACTTTTGTATGTGTTTTTCTGACATAAGGACGAATCTTTCGAAAATCAGATAAACTCAAGTATAATTCATAATTTGTTCCGATACGGGTCAATCCCCAGAATCGGATGCGGTGATAACAGCAGAGATTCAGAAATCGTTCTGGGGAGTATCCTTTGATCTGAATCTTCACATAACCGGACAAGTAGCGGATCAGGCAATGAATCACCCCGGATTCCTCCCCTCGGTAAATTCTAAAGATGATAATGCTCCAGTTACTTTCATCTCATCATTTGTGTAGTATTGAATCCGGAGTCGTTTTCCCTGGATCCGGATCTGTCCTGCCCGCGTCTGCACACGGATCAGTGTATCTGTGTATTCAATGATGCCCCGATAATTTTCAATGCATAATTCATTTCGTCCTAAAATGGTTATAACAGAAGCATTCTGAATCACATCTTTTGGGAGATCCATTGCGGATACCATCTTTTCTTTGATCTGCTCTCGGTTCATTGAAGTTTTTTATATAAAAATCCTTTGTCATCAGTATATGAATATATCACGATGTCCTATACCAGTTGTTTTCTGTGACAGACCTCTATTTATGATAAGGTTCACCGTTGATGA
>OCHH01000068.1_pt1 | contig 65571 bp, 113 predicted proteins | sample 1538781 | NCBI WGS metagenome assembly OCHH01 (sample SAMN04571726, study PRJEB22368) | human gut metagenome | biome: human gut; material: stool | host: Homo sapiens | place: Luxembourg | collected 2012-12-05
TAAAAATGTGGGACTTATGGAACTGTATCTATAGGAAAATGAAAGGATGGTTGATCTTATGAAGTATTACAGAGCAGAGATCGAAGACGATAATTTCGAAATAATTTTAGCCGATAGCGAAGAGGATGCTATCAATCAGTATTTTGAGTTAGGAGAAAAACACGATTTATTTAATCTGATAGAGCTAAATGATGATTATAATGAGGTTCGCACAATTTTATAAATTAGGCAAGCGGCGGCGTTTACCGGGGTTCGATTCCCCGGCTTGCTTTTACCAAAAAATTTGAATATGGAGGAAAATTGAAGTATGAGAAAATTATTTTTATTAAAAAAAGGCAGAATAAACTTTTATGCATGCCTGTATGACTGTGGCATGTATACAATCGACCGAATTACAAAAGGATTCGGCGGAATTGTGACAACATTTGAAACACTGGAAGAGCTTGAAAAATATGCTGCTGAAAACGGATATAAAAAAGCATAATAACCGCCGCAGAGGATGCACGCCGGAACCACTGCCGGCGGCGGTTCTACCCGTAAGGGAATATTATTTTTTTAGGAGGATTTATAAATGACTTATCCGAACGGAGCACAGACAGTTTTTCAAGTCACATGCATGGGAAGTGTTTATAGCGTTGAAGATGGATTTTTCAGAAATGACGGCAAAGGAACGGACTTTAAAACGTTCGACGATGCTTGGGAAGTTTTCAAAACGCTTCCAGAATGGGAGCAAAATGCTGCGGAAATAGAGGAATTTTAAGCCGGAATCATCCCGGCTTTTTCCAGTGTCCGGATATATTGCAACTTGACAAGATATACGCCCGGTCATATAATGCGCTTAAGCGAACACGTATAAGCCATTTTAAGGCTTGCGCAAGGCTATGCAGTGCTTTTATATATTTACAACGCGAAACGTCTGTAAATCGTTTTTACGACGTTGCAAGCCTGTAAACACTGTGTTCATCTTGCCGCGTTGGCATCCGGCAGCATGTCAGACAATGCCGGCCTGCTGATCACAGCGATGTGCACTATCCCGGCAGCCCGCCGGGGTGTGAAAATTCTGATTTCTGATCTCAAAATCGAGCCGTTTTCCAAGAAGAAAAAAATTCAAAAGTTGAAAAATGAGATTCCAACTGTGAAAAGACAATATGCACAGTAAATTATTATGCGTCATTTCGCAACTTGTGAAATTTGACTAATTCGTTCTCTTCTCTTCCTCTGACTCTCAGTCTGTTTCTGTTTTTTCTGTGATTTTGTTGTTCTTGTTCCCATTTGAAAACCTCTCATTGACCTTCTGGTTGCGTGATTTATAATTTACAATCTTTACATCGGTGTTTAATTCATCCGGTATCTTCCCGACGATCAACACTGTATGTGGCTGCAACATGTCGATCATAACTTTGAATCCCTCGCAAAACTCTATCCGTGCCGCCTTTGCCCGCACTCTTCCATTTGTGCATACAGCGATCACACCACCCTTACTGTACCCGGCAAAACAAAGATCATAATTATCTTTGTCCGGGATGCCTACGGACGGTATAACGCGGATCCCGTTCAGCAGCATGTAATGTGCAAGCGCATGATTCCGGTACACATTATACAGATTCAAAGCAAACGGCATACCACAATCGCCTGTAGCAATACTGAAATCCGGCATACAGACCGAGTGGAAACACTTCAAGTGCTCTAGGTATTTATCCGGGTTATTCCACAGTCTTTGAAACTTTGAATCGTCAATATAGAAATTCACATTTAATTTTCTATGCCCTTTTATCTTTTGTGAAAAGCTCTCTCCAAAATCTATGGAGTCCTCCGGCAAATAATCCAAGCTGCATGCCGGGACAATCGGGATCTGATATTTTTCATCAAGCTCCGCTCCATAGATCATATATTCTTTCATAACATCAAAAGATGTATGACATCCATTGTACAATACTATCACCCCAAAAACATTTTACTATTTTTCTTCTTGACAAACAACTTCTTTTGTGAAAAGCAAAGAACGTGCGGCGTAATCACTTCTGCTTAGTTCATTTATCAGCTTTTCCCTTGTCATTTCCGGGTTTGTTCTGTGAATATACCGCAGCAATTCATCTATTTTGTCCACTATGCTGCCCTCCAATCAATGTTTGACATCAGATCATCCAAAAGATAGATCAAATCAGTACCGTACAGGCTGATCCAGTCCGCAAGATACTCTTCCTGCTCAATCGGCATATGAATGTTATAGGAAAAGCAAAAACAATGACAAAGTTCATGAGCCAGTATTTTGCGCAAATAGCCATTTTTCGGTTTATCTGAAACATATATAGCCCTGTTGTTCCAATCTGTCACAGCAAGGCTGATAGAGCCATCAGATCGCATCAGCTTACTGCTTGCACCGCGGACAAATTTTATTTCCCATTCAATACCATTTATCACAAACATATTTTACCTCCAAAAAAAGAAACCACCAGCCAAATATCAGCCAGTGATTTCTAAATTTAAAGTTATTCTTCTTGCTCTTCAATCAACAAATAATTAATGTACCTTGTTGCTGTTCCAGCAAGTTCTTTGCTGTAGTCTAGCAAGTCCATCTTGTACTCCGGTTTATGCCCATATGTGACTGTATAGAACTTTTCCACAAGTTCTAAGTTATGTAAGTCAGACAATTCCACAAGAATTTTGTGATATAAAAATTTTCTCGTCCATCCGAACCGGTCACAGATAATTTTGAGTTTCCAGTTATTTTTATTAAACCATTTACCACTTTCTATCTTTTTTACGATGCTCCAGCGTGCAAACGGGTCTTTCTCCGGAATTTCAGCCTGCGTATTTTTCAGAGCCTGTTCCATGTCGTGGAAGCGCTTCACATGCCGAGCAGTAAAGACAATTCCCTTTTCCCCGTTAAATTTGTTTGCGAGGAACTCACAGCCCATGCGGGTTACTTTGTAGCATGGTCTTTCCTCTCCTTTATCATCTGTATACGATGATTTGATGAAATAATCAACCACATCAATTTTGTTGTCGTTAAGAATTTGTATAATTCCTTTGAATTTTTTCGTGCCCTCAAGTTTTCTTAAAATCTGCCAATGCGGCATCTCCATCATGTCAGCAATGTCAATAGTTGTCAGTGTCAGTTCTTCTTTGTTTTCTGAAATCTGAATATCATTCATCAGCAAATCCCCCATTTCTTCTTAAATGAAAGTATCGTATTCAAAATAAACTGTAAAAACTTCTCGTCCTGTATGCTCTGGATTTCTGTAATTAACTGCTCTTTCATCTCTCACCGCCTTTCTCTTCCTGCGGTTCGGAAATGTTCTTTGCGGCTTTGTATATTGCTTCGCATACATAGATGCTCTGCGTGCTCAAAAGTTCTGCTATTTTCTCGATTGTTTCGTTTCTGGTCATAGATTTTTCCTACCTTTCAATTTTTTCTTGAAAAGAGATGCTCTCTATGATAAAATATTTCACAGAGAGTTATCTCGGTTTGGAGTAGTTGTTAATGATTTAGCGGTCAAACAACTACTCTTTTTTTATTTCCGAATACAACTTTTTGACACCTCTTCTTATGCTTTCGGCTCTTGTTTCTCCATAATGTTTCGCCACAATATCTAGCTCGTTGAGTTGTTCATTGTCAAACCTAACACCTAATTGTGTTTGCTTTGGCTTGTTGCTTTTCGGTCTGCCTGTGCGTGGGCTCATTTTTACCACCTCACTTTTTGATTACCACAAATTTATTTTAATTTATGATTACCAAAAAGTCAATACTTTTTTTAAGATTTTCAAATCCACAAATCACTAGCTGATATTCAGTTGTCAATGTTCAAACAAACAGGGGCATTTCTGCCCCTGCCATTACATTTTGGAAACAAGCGTTGACAGCTTGCTTTTTGTCATTGTGCGCTCTTCCGGCGTCATGTCGGAGATAAGTTCCGCCATATCCTCCGAAAGCTCTTTCATGTATTTTTCAAGGTCATGCATCTTTGCGTCCTTGTCCTCCGGCGTATTGCCTTTGTGAAGCTCTTTGCTTTCCATGTAGCTTCTGCGGCTCATTCCGCTTTTACCCTCTCTGCGATCACGCATTCCACCATCTGGTGCCATTTTAGGTTCTGTGTAATACATTCTGCCAGAGTGACGATCCATATCACGGTCGTGTTCCATTTCCCGGTACATTTCCGGTGTCATGTGCCAGTACGGAGGTTCGTCATATCCTCTCCGCGTTCCTCTTCCCTTTGGCGCAAATCTGCCGTCTGCATACCGGTAACGGTCATAATACCGTCTGCCGTCTCCGTAACGCTCAAACATATCAAGAACCTGCTCTGGGTCTGATTCGTCCATTGATTTTGTAAGCGTCCGGTAATACATGGCTTCCGCAAGGTCTTTAAGCATGTCCGTGACTTTTCCCATCTCTTCTGTATCTACACATTCGATACCTTTTGCAAACTCACACTCTGCGCTTTCAGACAGTTTTTCGATCATTTCGTGCATTCTCTTAATATCCATAAAACCGCCCTCCTTACGCTTCCCGGACTGCAATTAAATTGCTGTTCTGAACTTCGATTGACTGCGTAGACGTATTCTGTACCGCTACCGTAACACAACAACCGCGAGGAACGTCCACATATGCCTGCGCCGAAACGTTAAAGAAGTTTTCAACTGCCGCCGGTGTAACAATCATTCGAGTTGACTGCAACGGTTCTCCGTCAATTGCAATAGCCAGTGAAATAGCTTCAACTGTGCCACCGGTAGGAATTTGAATGTTCCCGGAATAAGATACCAAAAATCTTGCCCGGCACTGATTTGTAAGTCCTCTTAATTTAACAATGCCACTTCCCTGTCTATGAACAATGCATTTTGTTGCGCATACCGGAGTTTCTGTAAATGCTACATCTTCTCCCTGCGCGACAGTTTGAATTGCAATTCCTGTAAATTCTGCCATAATTATTTACCTCTCTTTCAAAAATAAGGGCAAACATTATAGTCTGCCCTTTGTGTTTATAAGCAATACTGCACAGCAGACATAATCGAGTTAAACTCAATTAAGATACTCAATTATTCAATTTTGTGTAGCAGCTACTTTTAGCAGCTACTTTTAGCAGCTACATCCTGTGTTGCATCCACAGCCATACGCATAAGCGTTAGGATTTGGAACAACATATGCCGGGATTGCAGCCGGATTTACAGCGTTGATGATCTGCTGTGTCTGCGCTGACATTGCGGTAGTGAGCAATGCAGACTGGCGATCCTGTGATGCGGCTCTTCTTAAGTCATTATTTTCTGCCTGTAAGGAAGAAATCTTTTCCTGACACAGGTAATCAAGGATTGCCCTTGTTCCTGCCTGCTGGCTGTCGATAATGTCTCTGGTGTTGCTGTTCATGGTGTTCTGTAATGCGCAAGTGTTCTGCGCCATATTGTAGTTCACACCCTGGATAGCTTCCCTGGTCTCGCAGCAGCAATTAGCCAACTGGGACTGTAAAGCATTCTGCGCCTGCATAAGTGTCACGTTTGTGGTATTAAATCCCTGCTGTGTCTGGTAGCCAAGGTTGCAGATTGCATTGTCTACACCATGGAAACCGTTCATAACGGCGGTATTCTGTGCGTAAAATCCATCACAGAGACCATTTGTGATACCATCTAACTTTCCGATGATAGCCTGCGTGTCAAAACCACGCTGAATTGCAGAGTCGGTGTATGCAGATGCTGTCGCTCCCATACCTCCGTTTCCTCCCCAGCCATTGCCGCCAAAGCCGCCCCAGCCAAAGATCATAGCGAAGATAATGATAGCCCACCAGCCATCGCCGCCCCACATACCATCATTGTTTCTTCCGTTTCCTGTCACTGCTGCAATATCAGCAAGACTAGGCGATGCGTTTCCATTAAACATTTTGTTTACCTCCATCTGATTTATTTACAAATGGGATAACCGGTTATTATGCGCGCAACCCAAAATGTACTAATGATTAAACATATTCATAACCTTTTGTTTTGCTTCATCTACCGTAATTCCTCTTTCTTTACAGAGATTCTCTGCCATTGTCTTAAGTCCACCTGTATCTCCGCTTTGATACATTTGCATGGCATTTTTTGCCATAGGATTGTTTTGAACCTGCGGAGAATTCATCATTTGATTTAACAATAATTGTGCCGGATTCATTCTGGATCACTCTCCTTTTTTACCTGTGAAGTTTTTCTTTGACTGCTTGGAATTTTATCTAATCGGTTTTCTATCTGTTCAATCTTCCCAAAAAGTTCATCAAACTTCTGCATAAATGCACCTGTGCACTCGTCTGATAGGTCAAATTTCAATTTTTCAGTATCATGCGATAAATTGCTAACAGTATCATGCGAAACTGGCTTAAAAACGATTGTGCGAATTGTGCCATCTGCGTTCCAACTTTTAGCGTATATTTCTGTCATATCCTGTTTTGGGAAAAATGCAACGCTGCCATCCATTGGCACATCATTGGCAGTGATGTTTTCTACCGCCGGAACTACTTTTCCATTTATGCCAAAAGTTTGAACCGGGATCTGCTGCTGAATTTGCTGCGGTGCCTGCATATAATTTTGTGTATTATCAATGCGTGGCTGATTCATATACGGATTGTATGCGTACTGCTGCCCGTATTGCTGCATCTGCTGATTATAAATCGGATTCTGGTATGCTCCGCTCATATTCATCCTGTTTGACCTCCTCTAAAACATCTTCTATTGCGTGTATGATAGACGACTGCGTTGACAAGTCCAAGGACTGTAACTCTTTTCTGGCAAAAATTTTTTCAAGAACTTCATCTGAAAACACCACCATCCCTCCCTTTGATTATATTTTTGCATAAAAAAAGGCGGCAAAACCGTCACGATTCCGACAGTTTGCCGTCAAAAAATACAAAAAAAAGAACGCATTAAGCGTCCATACATCCGTTCGTGTTACCTTTAGTGTTACCTTTGATTTTGACCTTTAGAAAAGACACCATTCAAAAACTCCTTTCTTTCAGTAAAATCAAGGCTTCACAAGGTTTTCTTAAATAAAAATAAAGTAGCGGAAGGGAGATTCGAACTCGGTATCAATTCTCTCAAACCCGCATAAATACTGAATTTCTTTATCTCCAAAGGTGTTACCTCGTGTTACCTTTTACATTGATAATGCTTTTGCAATATATTCCTGCATTTCACTCTCTGTCTTGTTATTAAAATAGTAATGATCGAGAGTTGTTCTGATATCTGTATGCCCCATTTGTGTTTTTATTACCGATTCTGGAACATTTCCATCTATCAACTTTGTTGCATATGTCTTTCTTGCCTTGTGAATTGAACGTTCACCAATTCCTATTCTATCACATATCACATATAGCCGCCTTGTAAATGCCTGACCTTTTATTCGTTTACCGTTTTTCATAAAAATATATTGCCCAAATGGATTGAGCATTTTTATTTTTCTCATAAGTTCTTTGGTATCTGCGGTAATTATAACATCTCTAAACCCGGCATCACTTTTAGGAAAATTTTGAACATCAAATACATATTTGCCATTATCATCTCTATATCTTATTTCTGTCTTTGATATATGTATCTTATTTTCTCCGACATCAGACCATGAGAGGGTAGATATTTCCCCAACTCTCAATCCTGTTTTAAATGCCAAAATAATGCCAAGTTCTATCAATGTAGGCTCATTTTCCATTACAAATCGTTCAATTAAAAGTTCCTCATCCTTAGAAAATACCAATTCGCAGTCTGACTTATGGTTCTTTTTAAATGACTTTTCCGAAATTTCCAAATCACCCATAAAACTGGTTATGCTCAGGCTGGTATAATGTTTTTTCTTTGCATATTTGAAAATTCCGTTAATCAATATCCGCATATCAGAATAAGCTTTTTGCGTAAGTTCCAGTTTTGAAATAGCTGTTTTTATGAATGATTCCAATATTTCTTCATCAATGTACCGGATTTTTCTATTTGCAATCGGCAAATACTTATTTTCAAAAAATCTTTTAAAATTTGTCTCGTACTTGTCCTTTGTCTGTCTTGTTATTTCACCATATTCAAGTTTTTCAGAAATCCAATTAGAATATACCTGAATAACTGTAGGTTCATCCTCCTTAGCTTTATAGAACTTTACTATTTCATCTTCAATTGCTTTTTCAGATGTTCTCTTTACAAGTCTCTTTCCTCTCTTATTATCTTCATCTGGCAAATATGTGTAAAACTTTCCATCTTTTCCTTGCCAAATGCTGTAAGTGTGTTTTTCAATAAATTTTTTCCTTTCGTTCATTTCAATTTTTTTCTGAATGGTGTCTATGTTGATAATACCATTTTCGATGGCAATATTCAACAACTCACTATTTGAAAGATTTCCCGTTTAACTCACCTTCTAACTTTTTTACTTTCTGTTTAATATCAAAAATTCTTCTTTCCACTGTTCTTGTTGATACGCATAGTCTCATGGCTATTTCTTTTGAAATAAGTCCACGGGCAAGAAGATAAAATATTTCTTCTTCCTGCTCCGTGAAATTGGCGTTTTCAATAATTGTTTCAAGCTCTGGCTTAGTCAGTTTTGAAAACTTCATAAGCCATTCTCCTCTTATATTTTTTATTCTTCTCCCTGCCAGATCTTCGGTGTACCGTCCATCATTGCCACATATTTTCCGTAACTCATGCCGGCTTCTCTTGCTTTTCCTAAAACATTATCTAATGTACTGTTTCTACATGTTTTTACGCTTCTTTTTTCCCTATCTTTTCTTCTGCGGTATTCATTTCTGCATCCATATCCGATTCTTTTCCAATGTCAATAAGGATCAAAGGCTGCCCTTGGTCTGTCACCCATATTACATTTTCCAACTTGTACAGTTTTCTTTTTCTTGGATTCGCGCAGATAATACTCACCGGTGCATCATCCGGAAAGCTGTTTACATATTCTTTTAATTCACTATTCTTCATTTTCTTTTGAAAGGAACCCGGCGCGCCTTTTATCCGGATAGGTTCCGGCTCCTTTCTTATATTCCGTGCACACATCTACAATAGTGCACTTTAAATTTAATTATGTTGTGTTTTATGCAATAAATTCATCGTTTTATTGCTTTTAAATCATCCAATCTGATGGCAAACATCTCACTCCTTTCAATTTATTTTAAAATTTCATCTAAGCAGGCATTCCAACCCACCCGACGTATTGATGTGCCGAGATCTTCATAACCAGATTTCAACTCTGGTATCTTCTCTGGCAACTCCCGGAGGGGACACCAATCATGCCGTTTCTCGGTGAATGTGCTTTGTGATAATTTCGAAGCACCATTGTTTAACACATTCATGAGCTGGCATTTTTTAATTCCTTGAAATTCGTACATGAATTTACACTTACTGCACGATTCCGGCATATCTATTGCCAATATTGCTTTAGGCATATTCACACTCCTTCCGGCTTCTCGCACCGTTCAAACGATATCACCCAAACGTAAGGATTAGCATCCCAGCCGTAGCGGTCAATGTCGGATTTCTTGACGGTGGAGTTCCACAAGTCTTCAAATTGTCCTCTTGCGGTACACGCCCCGGTAAGCAATCCGCTATTGCATCCTTCAGCTTGTGCTTGCACTTCCGTGATCTCTTGCAACCGCTCCACCCTCACATTCATAACCTTAAGCCAGATGCGTGCGGCTTCTTTTGGCATGTGAATGGATGGTTTCCATTTTGTAATATCTGCAATATCATTTCTTTGCCAATCTTCGTAGTAATAGTATCCGTTCGGCGCCTTTTTCCATGTTTCTCGGACATACAGGATATCGCCCGGCTCGCAAGGCAACTTAAAAAATTTCTCTCCATCCCCATCTGCAAATGTACCTCTACACGATATGTACACTTTATGTGTAAAAGCGGTATATCCCCATACAGCATCATCAGGAATAAAGCCTTTCACAATTCTTCTTGTCGCACCCTTTCTCCCGTCCAAAATCGCCCGAACCATTTTTGTGTTAAATAATATTGGTTTAATTGCCATCTACACCACCTACTTTCTCAAAATAAAATGTAATTGGTTGCTTATTGGGAATTACTAAACCAAAGCGAACCGCATTTTTATAAGTTACGCTATCCCGCATCAAGGTATCTGGCATTGCTTCAACCATCTTTCGGAATCCCTCAAGAGTAGAACGGCTTTTATAATGATTGCAACTCCGGCAGGCAGGGAGCATATTATCCACCGTGTCCGTTCCCTGTTCGCTCCAACCGTTTAAAGGAATAACATGGTCTACTTGCATATCCTTGTACTCTAATTCACACCCACAGTAAGCGCAATGACCGTTGTATTTTGCATATACTTGTTTTCTAACAGATTTAGGAATCGGTTTTCGCATCTACTCCACCGCCTTTCACGATCTCGATTGCTTTTCCAAATGCTTCAAATTTTCCCTGGCTTCTCCCGTCATCGTAGATTTGTTCGCCGTCTCCGCATCCGTCCTCGTCGCAATCATCTGGTCTGTCCTGCTCTGCTTTCTTTAATTTTCCCAACTGTTCCACAACCTTGTCTACATCATAAGCCGTCGGATATTCTTCTAGTAAATACAATACTGCATTTGTATTTACTAAAGTTCCATTGCTTAAAGTAACCGATTTTAAATCTTTCTTTAGCGCATCCGCGTCAATCAGTCTCATCGTTCGCCCTCCTGTTCCATGCTTTTACTGCCATCTCTCGCTCATCTGTAATGGCTATCATATCACCGTTTTCAGCAAGAGTATGCTCTACTTCATATGTTTTTGGGAAACTTGCTCCGCACTTGGAGCAAGCTATATTAAATCTAAAACCTTTCTGCATGGAAGTGCTGCTGCTCGTTGCAATTTTGAATTTTGCTTTTCCGCCGCAGAACGGGCATGGTTTAAGTTCTTTCCTCATTCTTCGTCACTCCAATCTAACCTCTGACCACAATTCCCGCAGAAGCCTGTTTTTCTGTCCAGAAATTCAACACCACATTTGCATTTTCCAATACCCCAAACCAATTTTTTACGTGATGGCTTATATGGAATCTGCTTCTCCATCGCCGCCTGGCATTCTTCTAAAGTTCCAACCTTACGATATTGCCGCCAGTCGCTTAACGCTTCAGCAAAATCTTTCTTCATCTCCTGCAATTCTTCCGGTGTGCCGATTGTGCGGTACTCTTCCACTTCTGCTTCCAGTTCCTCGATGTATTCATCTTTGTGGTCGCAGTTCACACAAATCTGCGTCGAACGGTTTGCAAACTCATTTTTGATGTTGGGATTAACAACTGACGTATGCCAGCGCTGAATCTCTTCCAGTGCCTTGATCGCCATTTCCAGATCTTCCATTCCGTTTTCCCCGGCTACCTGTTCCACCGTATGCATCCGGTACTTGATTCTTTCGATTGCTTTATTCTCCGTCATAACTACACCTCCAACAGTTCCGGGTTATCAATCATGTTGCCGATCACTTCTACACACTTTCGTTCGAGTACGTAAAATCCTAAATTACAGTAGCAATATCCGCTTTCTCTATCTTTTGAGTAACTATAATCAAGCGTCCAATCGCCCTTATTATATTTTACAATTTCCGGATATTCTTCTTTTCTATCACAAACGTCATTCTCCCAGATCAGCTTGCCGTTCTTATCCTTAAGTCCGGTGCACCAACAAATTGTGGATGGATCAATTTTCAGAGCATATAAATCTGATGCGTAACTAGGGACGATATAGTATTTTTCTCTTCCGGTAAATCCATATCGTACCAAACCGCCAATAACCCATTCTCCGTTATCAGTTCGTTTTGCTTTGCATAAATATCTATCTTCCATCCTTTTTCTCCATTTCTGCCAGCTTGGCTTCGGCTTCATCTTGTGATAAAAACCAGGTTTCCTTGTACATTTTTTCTGACAGGATTCGGTCTGTACCATATTCCCGATCTTTGTCACACTCCATGTACTATCCTTTTTCTGTAAAAGTAATAAAGGCTACTTTCTGATGATAAATTTTATTGTTCTCCGGGTGCAGACTTAAAATATTTAATTCATAATTGACTTTGCTAGGAATTAAATATACATCTGAGCCAATTCCACACGGCAACCGCAGAAGTAATCCCTGCTCCTCGGTATCCTCATAGTCTTTGAGTTTCCGATATACGGCATCTATTTCCTCGCAATCCGGTTCACATGCCCTTTCCCACAGTTCATCATCAATCCACAATGGATTTCTCTCTGTTAATCTCTCCATGCTATCCCTCACTTTCTGCCTTAAGCCACTGTTCCACCTCTGTAACAGAACACATTGCTACGCCGCCCTCAATGGTCTTTACGCTACCCTGCTCATATGTTTCGATTGAGCAAAGGAAATCTAAAAGCTCTTCATCCGTCATGCTCCGGATCCGGTCTGCATTGGTCTGTTTATTTGTCACTATGCATCCATCAGGATGTATTCCATCTTTCATATCATTCCTCACTTTCTCTGTATGACTCTGGTAGCGGCATCCAAGCAATAACGTCCAGAATATTCATTCCATCCGTGAAATTAATTCCATTCCAAAATGCTCTAAATGGGTATACCTTGTCTTGCTCACTACTTCCGTATTTTGTTGTTACCAAATACACTTCAAGACATTTTCCCTCAAATAACGGATTTTCTTCCGGTTCTTCTGGAATCTGCTCACTGCATGGAATCCATCCGCTTTCCTGCTCCAAAATTCTGTTGATCTCTTCCTCCGAAACCACTTTTGTTAGAGGAGAATACCCACAGGCTTCTGTTGCTACCTCAGATATCCGGTTTTTAATCCTGCTTATTTTCATTCTGATCCTCACTTTCCGGCAACATAGCATATTTATAGCTACTCATTTTACCGTCATATGTGCTCCATGACGTTTTTCCGTAATCCCATGTATAAACCGTTTCATCTTCATATTTTGCAAAATGTTCTTTGCTCCACGCAAAAAGTTCAGAATCTCTGACCAAAATCGGTGTATCGACTGGAACTTCGCTCCAATCAACATACTGGCTGTTCGCCCATTTCAGCATTTTTTCTTGGCATTCTGAAGGACGCCTAAAATCACAATCTATGCAATGTGTATCGTCACAAGCTGTCAATTTCCCGTTGCAAATTGCAATTTTATCTCCCTTACACGCAATATTTAAAATCTCTTCCGCATATTTTTCTCTATTCAGCATCCTTTTTCTCCTTCCCGTACCGCAACTGATACGGCACTTCCTTAAAATCTCTCAATGCATCCGGGTTTGGATGCTTCGGTATTCTCGTCTGATGGTTTTCCATCTCTGCTATGATTCTGCGTCTCTCTTTGCTTTCTCTGTGCAATTTATACCTCCGTCATTTTCCAAGACTGTTTACAAGCTGTTCTGACCTCGTATAAGCCTTATCCAACAGTTCTAAATATTCATCAAAGGAAATCTGTGCTTTTTCAGATAACTCCCTCGGATAACGCTCTAACAAAGCCTTAATGCACTGTTTCATGTCTCCAAAATATCCGATTGTTCGAACGCTTTCTTTTTCATTGCCGTCCTTATCCTGTCCGGCATATCTCTGTCTCAGGGTGTGATTCAGAGAATCAATCTCCACAAAATATCCATCCTGCAGTTCCACAACTAACTTGTCCATCAACCATTCCTCCTATATTTCATACGTCTTTCCAATAAACCGCTTGTCAATGTACTTACATTCATGCTCCAGTACACTTGCAATTCCTGCCATGGTTTCATATCCGGTAGCAATGCAGTTAATCAGATACCTGATTCTCTCATACACCTGTCTGATCTGATTGGAAGAGAACTTAAACTTTGTTTTCAAACAGACACCCAACATTGCAAAGTAATTAAATACCTGCGCCAGTAAAAATTTATTTGCCTGTATCATGCAGCTTGGTGCGATCTTTCGCTCTACCAGATAAAAACTTTCACGGTACGGTATCTTATTGGTTTCTTCCCGCACATCAATACCGCATTTTGTTTTCATGAAATATCCAAGCTCCTCTGCTGACATTCCATCCTTTTCGGCATCTCCTAAATACGTTTCAATCGTCTGTTCTACTCTGATAATTCTTTTCTGACTAAATCCGAACTTATCATGAAGTGTCTGGTATGCCATCATGCGAACGTTATAATAGGATTCCTCTATCAGATAATCCGCATTGCTTTGTGCCTTGGCGTGTCTCTGTATTCCGATCAGTTCACTCTTGGAATATCCAAGTGGCTGCATCCGCTTTTTCTTTCTTGCCAGTGCATTACTCATTTGTTCTTCCATCTCCTCTCTACATCCTCAAAATGGCTAAATACAAGACTTTGAACATATTTTGATATATTTGTCCGTGTGTATTTTTTAATTAGCATTTCCCCTGCTTCCATCATTCCTTGGAACCACTCATCTTCGTTATCAGCTTCATAAAACTGCTGCCGGAATTTATAATAGTCATTAAAAAACTGCCATTCTTCGGAACCTTTTTCAAATTTCTTACTTGCCATAATCATTCACCTTTTAATCAAATGGTGTGCTGCCACATACTTCTCGGAAACCGTCTTTCTGTCGCATCCGTGCTTGAATCTGTTCAATGGTTTCGGTTCGCTCAATGAATCTCATGTGATCGCCGTCAAATTGGAGAACTTCTTTTAAATGTGTTCCCTGCCTTTGCTTTTCAATTTTCCATCCCTTATATTGACCATCTTCATCAAGATTCCATAACAAGATAATGTTTGATGCATCCTGCTCAACGTCTCCGGATTCTCTCAATTCTGCCATAGTTGGCTCTTTTGTTTCTCTCATCTCTGATATTCGATTAAGCTGAGACAGTACGATAATTGGCACATGCAGTTCCATAGCCAAGGCTTTGATAGCTTTTGAAATATCTCCGACCTCGGATGCACGGTTACCGAATCTTCGATCAGCCTTGATTAACTGCAAGTAGTCAATCACGATCACATCATATCTTTGGTGCCTGCATTCTGCCCGGATTTCACTTACCGACTTCGCGCCGGTTGAAATAGTGATGCTATACCCGGAAAGTGTTTCATTCGCCTTGTCGAATGCTTCTTTCTCCCCACCAAGAAAAGCCTTTGCCCGGCGAACCCTTGTCAGACCGATTTCAGACATTCGAGAAACGAAACGCTCATACACCTGTGATTCGTTCATTTCAAGGTTATAGTAGCCAATGTTATAATCCTTTTCTGCCATCTGCCCGATCATTTGCGTAACGATTGCAGACTTTCCAACACCCGGTCTCGCACCAATTACAGTAACGTCTCCGCATTCCAAGCCACCAAGGCAATCATCCGTTCGATAAAATCCAGTTTTTATCAATCCCTCGCCTACATGCTCATTGAAATAATTCCCTCTATTTTCTGCAACAATCTGCTTCATAGTTTTTGAGTGAACGGTTTTGTTTTCTTGGATTTCTTCGAGTTTCGTGAGAACTTCAGCTATAGAATTGTCAATATCACACGGTCTAAGGCTCACTCTCTGGAAAAGGCTTTTCGTTTCCCTTGCCCGCCAATCCTTAATGACTGCATCCGCATAGTTTTTCATTGCTGTCGATAACGGAGTTGCGGCAATACATTCCTTAAGCTCCTCGGCAATCATTTCCGGCTCCCATTTGTGGTTTTCAAGTGACTGAGACAGCGAAACGATATTGATGTTTTCACCCCGGTCATACATGGCAAGCATTTCTGCAAATGCATCTTGGCAAAATTCCGTACTAAACATTTCCGGCTTCAATTTGTTGTAAACCTTAAACATGGAATCATTGTCGATCAGTACGCAACCGATCACTCCCTGTTCTGCTTCCGTCAACTGCTCTCACCTCGCTTTCGTTTCTCAACTTGACGAATCCAGTAATCGCAATCCTCTTTCAGCCAGTCTCCGTATTTTGGTATGTAGCGATAATTCGTATCATCTGGATTCTTCTCTATATAGTCAGTAACATATGCCACTGTAGCCTCATATATCAGCTTTGCAACGGCTTTCCTGTTCGGCTCGATAACTTCTAAAAGCTTGTCCATCCATGCTACCTTGGCAGACGTTAACGACGTTTTCTTTGGATATGCATTGATCGTGTATTCCCATCCCCATTCCGCGTCAAAGTCCAAATCAGATGCAGGCACGCTTTCTTTTGTATTTTCTTTCTCTATCTCTATATCTGTATCTATATCTTTCTCTATATCTATCTCTACATTGCAATTTTGTTGCAAAATGTTGCACTCCGTTGCTCCACTGTTGCATTGCAACGCTTTTTGTGCATTTTCCCTAGATTTACGACTTCTACGAGTGCTTGCCGTCTCACTTCCTAGGTTATCTTGCACAAATGGCAACTTGTACTCAATGGAATCTGATGTTTCAAGCAATCCGCAGGAAAGAAGATACTGAATCGTTACTTGAACATTGATTTCGTCCTCGTCAATATCAAGGGCGATCTCTTTGTAAAATTCATCTTCCAATCCGGAATATTCCAGATAGCCACCTTTTTTCAACGACAACAACTGCATCTTAAGATAGATGATCGTATATGTATCGCCACCAGCCATCTTTCGGAGTTTTTTGATTCGTTTGCTATCAAAGAAATCATCCATCAGTTTAAGCCAGTAATACCGCTTATTCTCCGCCATTTTCACTACCTCCAAGCAATTCAATAACCTTTGCCCCAGCATCTTCCGGGCGACAAAATACGAACTCAACGCCATACTTAAGTTGCATTGTCAACATAGCTTTTGCCAATACCTTGCCAGATGTCGGCTTTGTTTTCGGTAGCGATACATTCAGCAATTTTCCAAGTGTGTGCATATATGCAATATTGTTATACCGGTCCACTCGAGGATTATGCCATGTAAATACATCATTGACGGAATACACCTTGTCTGTATTTTCAATAAGCACATATAACTTAATTCCGTTGTTCTGCGCCAAAATACACTCGTCACGGAATCTCGGATGTGCTCTTCCACAGATGTTCCCAGCAATTTCCTGCATGTCTTTTTTCGTGTCAACGGAAACATCATATGTGCCAAGAAAATCCATCTTTTTAAGTTCCATTTTTCTATCTGATTTTCTACGGATAACATCCGCTACCTTGTCTGTGGCAATTATGTAATCTCCAACCGGCAATGGTGCACGCAAGACTTCCATATCGTGGCTTTTAAAATATCTATTCTTAAGGATATGTAAGCCCTCTTTCTGTCCTTTATCCTCAATTATTAACACGTATTCTCCTTTCTGGCGGTCACTTTTAGCAACCGCCAAAGGTATCTCATGGCTTTCAATTTAGTTTTGTGATATATTAAATTCCATACCAAAGTCAGATACCGCATAAACTGGTTTCTTTTATGCTTTCACATTGGTGTTTCAACCTATCAAAACGGGCAAAGGTTCATATCAACCTCTAATCCTTTTTCTGCAATATAAACATTTGCTCCATATTTAACTGTTTCTTCTGTCCTTTGTTTGAATAGTGCGGGATCTCCGCTTTTATCTGATAAGTGTATTAGAACGACATTTCGCAATGCCGGATTATCGTTAGTAGAAATAAAGTCAAGTGCCGTTGGTAAGCTCATATGACCTCTTAATCTGTGTTCGTAATTTGGCTCTTCTCGGTTCACAAACTGCATATCATAGTTGGCTTCCACCATGATGTGATTAACACCATTAAATCTCCATCTGACGTATTCCGTGTCTGTTGCATACACAAGGCTTCCCATCTCTGGATGCGTAATGTAAAACCCAACGCACGGGCACTCTGAACCGTCTCCGTTGTTATGTAGCCATCTTCCAGATTTATCACGGTTTTCAAATGCCCTTATGTCAAAATTTCCTTTTCTAAAACGCATTTCAGAATATTTTATCGGCGGTCTGCATGGTTCAAAAACAGGAATGCCAGCTTGCACATATTGTAAGCTATAAAGACTATGGTCAATATGGAAATGGGTAGTAATCACAGCCTTAATTTTCATCACATTGAAATCCAGTGCTTTCTTGACTTCCATAAAAGGCAACCCGGCTTCGATTATCAAAGCTTCCTTGTCATTCTCCAGCATGTAGCAATTACCGGATGAACCAGAACCTAATGTTTTAAGTTTCATACCTCTTTCACCTCAATTTTCAAATATGTGTTTATTATCGATTATCCAAGGATGTTTCGTGTAGTCTATATGGCTTGCCGCATTTGCAACTGTTTTCCGTAGCATCTTTAAATGTTCCTCACAATGCTTTCTTCCAGATACCGCCGGTCTACCACAGATTATGCACAATCCTTTATCCTCCCGGTACTCCCTTTGGCTTGTGGACTTCTCGCACGAACGCCTCTTTGCCAAACACCTGTTGCATAAAACAGTTCCGCATACTGCATTACGTTTTCCACACTTCACGCATATTCCACTGGACTTATTCATGTAATATCTGGTACGGACTCTTTCTTTCCGTGCTTCTGCCTGTTCCGGTGTTTCCCTTGCAAGTCTCTTAGCTTCTACCTTCGCTTTCTTCTCCCGGCACTCAGCGCACATTTTGTACTGCGTTCCCAATATGCCTTTGTGACATCTGGAGCATATACCAAGAGATACATAAGGGTCTTCCGCTTTTTCTCTCATTCGGCATCCTCCAAAAACCATATTCCTTCCGGTTTTAAAAAGTTGCCCTGAACAATGTTCTTTCTGAATATACTTTCTGCTGTCGGTGCAAGATCCGTAAGTCTCTGTATGCTCTCTTCTATGTTGTCTGCCAGAATATCAATGCCGAATAATGTCTCTGCAGCTTCCGTTTCAGTCATTCCTATTGACAGTTTCCGTTTCAAGATTTCCACAAGGAAATTTCCAGTACCACACGCAGGCTCCAACACTGTTCCTCTCCAACACTCTGCACCACCATTTTCATCTTCCAACATATTGCACATCTTTTGTACCATCCAGCCCGGCGTATAAACTTCTCCAAACTTTTTGACGCGTTCTCGGCTTTTTGTAATTTTTTCTTTCTGCCTATTTTCCATTTCTGTGATAAAACTCACTCCTCACATCAATAATCTGTCTTGTCTGTCCCAACAATGCCCGATTATGCTTTGCCCTCTGCTCATTGTCACAGATAAATTGCTTGCAAATTTCTGGTCGAACCGGATAGATTCTGCATTTCTCGCAACTCTTGTCCGTATCAAGAAAAGGACATGTCATATCATATGGTCGATTCACAGTAGGAAGCAGGTGCCTACACTCTTTGATATGGTTCTTACGGATATATCTGTGAATTGCATCTACTTCCTTTCTGCTCATTGGCAAAAGGTTGGAACAGCAGTTACCGCATTGGCTACATTTTCCATCTTTGCAGAAATTGTAAGTGTTATCTTTCATGCCTTTCTGCACGGATTCTAAGACTGATATAACTTCCATAGGCTACTCCAATTCTTCCTCTGCCGGGAACTGAAATACTTTCATGTAATTCTGGCTTGCATATTTTTGATATTCTTCTCTAAGCATTTCCATGGCTTTCTTTGCCTTTTCTTTCGTGGAATATTTAGCTGTTATTGAAGTCTCATTGTCTCCGATTGCCTGCATCCGGACAAATGTTGCTTCTTTCGCCCTTGTATCAATAAAAACAATGCTATTTTCGTACGGAAAATCCAATGTGCCGTCCTGTGATATAACTCTCATGGCAACCTCCTAATCTTTCATAAAGTCCGGTACGTTCTCGTCATTCTCAACGACTTCTCCGGCTACTTTCTCCGGCTCTGGTTCAACTACTTCGCTCCCGGTCTCAATAGCTTCGGATTCAGCTACAACAAATGGCTCTGAATTGGCATTTTCGGAAATATCACGCTTGACCTGTTCCTGCAAATCTTCCATCGGATATTCCTTGAAATCGTTGTCCTGCATTTCCTCTTTCGTATATAATCCCATTGTCAGCTCCGGGCAATTCAGACTGGAGAAGAAAGATGCGGCTCTGTAACGAAGCATTAACTGTGGCATGGTTTTCCACTTACTACCGTTCTTACTAAGCCATCCCTCGGCTTTAGCCATTTCCATGTCCACGGTCATTCCCTCAACTCTACGACCATTTTTCGTAGTCCAAGCAAGGCACGAATAAGGCTTGCCATCTTTATCTCTAGTTTCCTCAAACTGTAATTCCATATCGAATTTGCCGGAATTATTGATTGCCGCAATCAGAAACTTTGAACTCCAAGACGGTCTACCCTGAATCACATACAGATTCTGCATAACCATCAGTGGGCTTACTCGCAGTCTCTGCGCCTGCTCAATAGCAATCAGACAGTTTGCATCGTTCTTCTGGAATGTTGCCGGAACGATAGTTGAACTCGCCAACGCCTTTGCCATCTGCATAGCCATAATGAAATTATCTGATGTTCCAAAAATTCCAAGGCTATAGTCTGTAACCTTGTTGTTGCTGTGTGCAACCTCTGTCTTTTCCTCTTTCTTTTCCTCTGCCTTTGCTACTGCTGTGTTCTCTGCCATAATTATTTTTCCTCGCTTTCTTTCCTTATTGCTTTTTTAAATGCTCCATTTTTAAGAAATTTCAAAACAAGATTGAGTTGCATATTCTTGAAAACCTCTATGTGCTTTGTACTGTGATACCACATTACCCATTCCTGTTTCAAAAGTTCCTCAATGCTTGTAATCTGCTCACCCTCTGCGAATTTTCGCTGACTTAAAAGGTATTCCCTGTGTTTTTGAATGTTCTCGCATTTTGCGCACTCTTCGGAAGAATACCTTGAACAATGCTTTCCATTAAGGTTTACAGACAATGCACAATATCTACATGGATTAACTCTCATCGTCACCACCGCTTTCCGGTTCTTCACACTTCTTCACAACTGCCACCTTATCAGCACCGTAGGTTTCTACCCACTTCATATCCACGGTTTCATCTGTAACCGTCAGCTTTGCACCCTTGGCATTTACAACCGTGTCACCAGCTTTCACGGAATCCTCGGTGCGATATGTATAGCTTCTTGTGCTGTTTGGAAATTTTGCTTTGATATAATGCATTTATCTGTAACCTCTCTTTCCTTTATTCCTCGCGTCTTTTTCGCAATACGGAAGAGAACAATGTCCGGATTCTGCAAAACCCATGAACCCTTTCTTGCTTGCACTCTTCCAACGCTTGCACGACATGCACCACGCATCAGGCTGTGTGATGTTGTTGCTTATTCCAACTCTAGACATTCTACATCCTCGCTTTCTTAGTGAAAATCCGCTTCCGGTTCTTTTTCCGGTCGAATATAACTGTCATCATATTCCTTATCAATAACGATAGCCGTTTTAGCTCTGGATAATCTCAAGAGTAGCACCTCAAATTCACTCAAGTTTCTAAGTGACGAAATCGTCAAATCCTTATAGGAAGAAAGTGTATATGGTTCTTCTTTTCCGTTATCCCATATCCACTTTGACACAGGAATTTCAACATTCAGTTTTTCATCATGCTCATTTTCAAATGTGATAACTGCTCTTTGCACACTGCTCCATGATGGCTTATCTTCCAGCTCAAACCGCATTTCACATTCCACGTATTGATAAGAAACGCCATCATCGTAATCAATGTCTAAATCTTCTGTGTCAATATCCCTTTCACATTGTTTAATCCATGCCTTGAACAAATCCGTAAGTTTGATTTCTTTCTGCTCCGGCTCCATCATAAGGTCTTTAAAATTCTCCAAAATCTTTTTATTTCCAATACAGAAATCCGAATTAACAATCTCTGTTAAAACAGAATCAAGTTTAGGAAGGTACTCTGAAAAATCATAACTCTCAATGTATGGAACCATTACTTCTTTTACCTTTTTCTCAATGGCATGCTTTGCATCTCCCCAGCGAAAAGCATCTTCGATTGCTCCTCCCAATGCATTCATAAATTTTTCTTTGACAATTTCACTTACTTCATCCGAAGATAAACTTTCCGATGCTATTTTCAATAATTCTTCTTTCATTTACACACCCTCCACTTTCAACTGTTTATCCTCGGAAACACTCAAAAGAATTAACTGTGCATCCATATCCGGCACATTAAATTCATTCAGCGATTCGGCGTTATCTACGAAAATCGGTACGCTCACACCGTATAACTCGCTAAGAGAACGGATAATATCAAGTCCGGCTACGATTCTGTGACCACTGTTCAAAGTTGAATACGGTACGCCGTTTACGGTACACTCACAACAATCTTTCATACCGCCATTTAACTGCATTTCAAAGAGTTTGAAATTAACCGTCTTGAAATGGCTGTTAATAGATTCTGAAACCTTATCCAGCTTGAAACGAATGAACTCTTCCAAGAGATAAAGCATCTGTTCCTGATCGGCAACTTTCTGCCCGATTTCTTTCTGCTCGTCACGAAGCGTTTCGATACGATCATCAATCGCCACATTGTTAGCCGCCTGCGCAATAACCTTGTTCACCTCTTCAAGCTGACTCTGCAGATCGGCTTTCTCGGCTTTTAAATCAGTAACAACCTTGTCTGCGCCCTCGGATTCAACCTTTGCAATATCAGCAAGAATCTTGTCATGCTCTGTTTTCAGCTTCACATACTCTTCATTCTGCGAATAATCAGCTTCTGCCGGGATCTCGGATAACTGCTTTGCATAATCATTCTGCTTTGCAAGTGCCTTGGATTCCTGCTCTTTGAGTGCCACAATGTCTTCCTGCAACTTGGCGTTTTCCTTTGTCAATCGCTCAATATCAGCCTTGCAAGCGTTGCCCTTGTCAATCAGACCTTTAAGTTTTGCGCCCTTTGCATCATCAAATGCTTTGCGTGCATCCTCTAACTGCTTGGTGGCACGTGCCTTGGCATCTGCCTTTTTCTGCTCAAAATCAGCCTTAAGAGACTCAATCTTATCCTGCGGCAACTTCTGACCACATAAGGAACAAACCGTTGTAGATTCATCAAATTTCCACTTGGATTCGTCAAAGAGATATGGCATTTCATCAAATGCCTTGGAAAATTCTGCATTGTATTCAACACCAAGATTTTTCCGCTCTGCATCTGTATCGGAAATTGTCTTCTCATTTGCCTTGATCTGATTTTCCGCAGACTGAATCTGATTATGTAAGTCATTGAACTCTCGTGTTGCATCATCCTTGGCACTGTCAAGACCTCTACGTTTTGCGGAAAGTTCGTCATTCATGACCTGCATAATGCCGGACATATCAAATTGCAACTGCATTTCCTTGCTTCTCAAATCGCCTAACGTGCTACCGGCATTCTCCATTTTCTTGTCACATTCAGCGATTCTTCTTACCAGATCTACCTTTGCAAGTTCCTGCTCTGCCACGTCAACATCAACCTTGGATTTCTCGGCTTCATCAATACGTACCGGAATCTCTGACTGTTTCTTTTTCCACTCTGTAAGAGCTTTCTGAAATTTTGCACGAATATCATCCGTGGACGGTGCTTTCTCCAACTCGCCGAGTAATTGGGCATACTTAGCATCTGTCTGCGCCAGTTCAACATCCGATACATCCGTTACAAGGCGCATCAGAATATCCCGCTGCTCTTTCCATTTCATGGAAGAGAAATACTGCGGATTGGCCAGCATCTTGAACATATCCTCGCTCTGTGCCAGACTGGAAATATATTCTTTGAAATCAGCTTCACTTTTTGGATAACCGTCAATCTCAAATGAATTGACATTTCCCTGCAATGCAACAGTATCAGTACCACGTTTCTTAACCCAATTCTGCTTCTGAACCTTTGAAAGTTCCACTTCTTTCCCATCAACGTCAATAACTCCCACAACCTTAATTTCTACATTATCAATGCGGTTTCCGTCCTTATCTAATGGTCGAACATTAAACTTTTCCTCTCCGGCACTGTTTTTATTGAAAAGCAGCCATGTAAACGCATCGAAGATTGTTGTCTTTCCTGCGGCGTTCTGTCCTTTAATACTTGTCTTATTAGAGAAATTCACATCAAGGCTCTTAATTCCCTTGAAATTCTCCATATGTAATGATCTAATTTTCAGTTTCATTTTCCTTCTCCTTCCACTCTTTATATTTTTTAAGTGCCTCTTCAAAGCATGCTTCATCGTCAATATATCCAAGAGCTGACTCTATAATTTTTGAATTAATAGTTGTTCCCTTTTTCCCCATCAGCTCAATGTCTCTTTGGTGCTCATTTGCAATAATGGCACATGCTGTATGAACTTTCGTCCTGCATGCAACCAGATCTGCATATTCTTCAACGGAAATTGTAACGGTATTTTCTGCCATCTTAATTTTCCTCCTCTAATACATTGATTTTGCTTACAGACACCTCGTATGCTGTTCTCTGTTCTTCTGTTCCATCTTCATATTTCTTAATATATCCGCGGCTCTGAATGCGTCCATTGATCTCAATATGAGTTCCTACTTCCAACTGACCAACAAATCTTGCATTTCTACCCCAAACAACACATGGGATATAATCTGATTTTCCGTAGGAACGATTGACTGCGATTAATAAATCTGCAATTTCTCTTCCAAGCGGAGTTTTCCTGTAAATCGGTTCTTTGCATACATATCCGTCAAGCTGGATTTTGTTCAAATCTGTATGCTCTCCCGTATTCGCTTTTTCAATTTCACAGACGAATACATATAATAACAGACGATTTCTCTTTTCCTCATGTTTGTTATAAGAACTATACACACCGGAAACATTAACGGCAGTGCCCGTGTATTTATCATTCAGATTGATTAATCTCTCTGAAATAATTAATGGGATAATATCAGCCGTCCCACTTAATCTATCCACTTTGAGGTGCATATTATAAAATCCCTCTCCAAACACCTCATGGTTAAATTCCGGCTCTGTGATAATCGTTCCTGTAAATTCCACTTTATTGTTTTCTGCTCTCATATTTGAATTTCTCCTTTTCTTATGCTAAAATAGGCGCAAATAGCTTATGCTATTGCTTTGATTGGGAATCATTCAGCTTTGGTCGGTTCGGATGATTCCTTTTCTTTGCTGTAATCAGTGTCAAATGTGATATAGGTAATACCGTCATCGTCATCAGACTCACTTCTGTAATCGTAATCTACAATCTCTTCTGTATACTCCTGCCACTCCCCATCTATTTTTGTTCCTATATAAATAAGAAGTAATCCAATCAATACAGGTATAGCAGTGACCGGATACTCCGTTGCATCAATGCAGATGCAAAACAGAAAAACAACGGTGCCGATCATTTCAATTACCTTTGCAAACTTCTTCATAGACACATCACTCCTACCACTTATAGGAACCATTGGCAATCTCATCACCATACAAGGAAACAAAATCTGTTATTAATGCGATAAACTCTGAATTTGTCGGCTTTCCTTTTTCCACTGAAACCGTGTAACCAAAAATTTTGTTGATTGCATTTGTATTGCCATTTGTCCATGTAACTTCAATTGCGTGCCGGATTGATCTTTCTACTCTCCAGACTGTATCGCTGTTTTCTTCTGCGATTTCAGTATAGAGTCCTTTAATAATGCTGATAAGTTTACTTCTGTTTTCAAGACATTTCTCAACCGCACTTATTATGTAACCGTAACCCTTAAGGCTATGTTTTACGCCGATCTGATCTAATGTCTTTCTTAAAGCAATGTTCATTTGTCTATCCATGAATACCTCCTGTTAATCCTTTCCAACTCCGTATCTGATTGCCATTTCCTTCACAATAGCTGTATATCCCTCGATCAACTTCTTATCCTCTGCAATAATATCCACATAGGATAATTTGTCTCTGGTTGATTTACAGATACCCTCGTCAGCCATGCGCCTGCGCTTATTAGTCAGCCGCTGTTTCAGATTTACACCCATTCGCTTTGACAACAGTTCGTAGCTTTCGGCTCTTACTTGGCTGTATGCCTGTCCGCCACCAAGTTCCATGCTGATTTTTCTTAAAATATTTCCAGTATCATCACGCCATGATGTTGTATCAAGTGCAACCACTTCCCGAATACTCTCAACTCTCTGTTCCACATGGTTCAGTTGTTCCGCCTGCCGTTTCTGTTCTAACTGCTGTTCTGCTACAGAATTGAAAATCTTCTGGAACATCTGCAACTCCGGTGATAATTGGTTGAGGTCAATTACCTTCTGTTTCATGCGCTCTTCCAAATGCGTAAAATACTCACGCGCTTCTTCTGCTTTCTCTCCGTTTCCTTTCATGGAAAGTTTCTTTGCGAAATGTGCTGTGAGTTTGTAATCATCAGCAAAATTTCCTCTGCTACTTTCATTCGCCATTGATGGCGAGTAAAAATAATCCTCATTTTCAGTAGCAAATTCATTGTCTACAATATTCGCTTTCGCCCATCTGGAATAATGGCTTTTATCCATTTCCAAGAACTCATACAACTTCTTTGCGGTGGTCATTCCATTTTCATCGACACCAAGTGCAATCTCAATCGGCGTCTGCATTTTTGCTTGTTTTAACTCTTCCGTTTCCTCCAACTCCTTTCCGTGTTATAATTCCCTTATCATCAAATAAGGGAGGTGCTACAATGATTGAAAAGACAATTCATGACTTAGCTGTCACATATGCCAGTTCAAAACTTTCAGAATATGAAATTGACAAACGCGAAGCTCCACTTTGCGGAAATACAGAAATGTCATCCGAAGAAGTTCTGTATTTAAAAGCGGCATACGATTTTGCTGTCAAAAATCTTTCGGAGTAGGTTCGTACCTTTCTCCAACCATTGCATGAGAAACAGCTTCTTTTATCACTTCATGCTGTTTCTCCTCTGAAACGGACTGCTCAATGCGTTTTAGTGTACCGTCAATACTCTTTAACGTGTTGAGCATTTCTTTTAAAATTCTCACTGCATTTCTCCTTTCCAGTAACTCTTTAAGTTACTTTCTTTGCAAAAAAAATATCCATTGGATTTTGGATGTGAAGATTATCAATCATAACCTGAATTTCGTCACTTCCAAAAACGCCCTTACTCATTCTCATATAAAATGTTTTTGGCGTAACTCCAATCATTTCCGCAACATCAGCCTGTGTTTTGCCATTTTCAGCAATAACGCCGCGAAGTTTGTTTGTATCAACCATCTTACTACTCCTTTCTAACTTCGTAACTTTTGAAGTTACTTTCATTATATTCCATTTTGGTAACTTGTCAAGTTATTTTTTTCTTGACGAGTAACTTTTTTGTGCTATAATAAAGTTACCAATAGGAAAGGAGGGAAACTCAAATGACAATCGGAGATAGGATAAAAAAGCAGAGAGAGCTTTTAGGTATTTCACAAGTAGAGCTTGCAGAGAAAATAAAAGTTTCAAAGCAAACACTATATAAATATGAAAACAACATTATTACTAATATTCCAAGTGATAAAATAGAAATTATTGGGAAAGTTCTTGAAGTTTCTCCATCTTATTTAATGGGTTGGGAAGATAATTTAGAAAACGCACCAGATATTCTTCCAGACCTTATGTCGGATAATGAATTGCTAGATAATTTGAAAATGCTAATGGAACTTAGCAAAGAACATCGACAGACTATATTTGACAATATAACCTATTGGCATGAAAAAGAGGGGCACTAAATGCCCCACTTTTTTTTGAATGAAAGTATTGTGTTATATAAAAATTTCAAAAATCGCTCGTTGTCGCACTTAACGACCATTTCAGTTATTTTTTCCTTGTAAAACGCTGTTTCCTCATTGCACTCATTTTCCCCCATATTGATTTCCTCCAATCATTCCGCACTTCCGATAGCGATACACAAATTATAGAACTTATGTTCGATACCGTCAACCCCATTTGACAAATTGCTACAAATTACAAACTAGTTTGTAGTTGAGGGACAAGAAAACGCCTTATCCCGCCCCTCAGCCAGAACTTGAAGTGCCCTTATCGGACAATTTTATTTTACAAATTTTTCCACCATTATTCAAACCATTTCGGTCGCAAGTTTCGACAGGTAAATTTCTTATTGTCACAGAATGTCGATTGATTAGTTTAAATTTTGTTAAAAAATTAATTACTGGTTGAAAATTATGCATCTGCCAGTTATCTGTGATGAATTTTAAGTGAATAATTTTCCTTTCTGCCCGTAGGCTTTATGCAAAAGAGCCGGCTACACAACACATGGTCATGTAATCGGCTCTTAGGCTCTTGATTTTATTATATTTAATTTTTAATGCAGTTTTTTTACAGCTTAGGTGCGATCTTTACCATATTTAACCATTCCTGCACATTAAGATTTGAACCTGAGTTCTGATAAGTACTGAGTGTACCAGTCTGTCCCGGTCCGAAAGTGCCACCACTCGTTACCTGTAAAGTTACTGCACCGCCGGATACCGCAGGAACTCTGACTCGTCCCATGACATAGTTAGATGTTGTATTTGTTATAAAAACTTCACGAAACCCATTTGCGTTTGAACTGAAAGTGACAAGACCTGTAATAAGATAATACCCATCATCCGGGACAGTGAAATACTGCACGACAGGAGTTTGGTCATTATAATTTGTTGCAGTATTGGATAAGCTAGATACATTATTTTTGGCATCCGCCTTTTTTAAATATGTGTCTGGAATGTTATTACCATCATAATCTGCACTAGCACGGGCAACACGTACAGCAGGATATGTACCGTCAGTTTTATCAGCATAAATATCGACAACATTATCATTTTGCACATTAAATTGGGGAAACAATGTACCGACAAATCCAGACCAGTCTTTTGCTAATACTTTTAGAAAATATTTATTGGCTAAACCGTCGTTTAACGATGATATCGCTCCCGTGCATGTCCCATTCCCAATCTTAGAAATATCCGTCGTTCCAAGCATTTTATAGAGATACCGCACATTTTTGAACATCTGTGACACCTTTTTTAAAATAGAAGAATGTTTTTCGCCACTTGATAATTTTGATACGCTTGTCCATGCTGACGCGGACCCATCTGCCACATCACTGCTTGTAAAAGTTGCTGTATTCTCGGCTGTATCTCCACCAGTTGCCACTGCACCGACGTTTTCTGCTGTGAGTTCTACATTGCCCCTGCGGAAAGAATCTTCATTTACACCTTTGATTCCGGTAACTGGAGTTCCGGCAAGCACATCCCATTTATCATCTGATGTTTTATAAATATTGGCACCTGCCGGAATTACATTCCCGGCTCCCTCTTTAAAATCATCCGTGGTGGTAAATTCATCTGAAATATTGTACATCCACCCTGTGCTAACATCCGCAAGTGCCGGAAGATCTGCAAATGCAACTGTTCCGTGTGGCTGCAATCCACCTTTAAGTCCTTCTGATATGTCTTTTGCCTGCTGATAGTAATACTTGGCATTGTCAGAATCCTCGCCCTCTCTGCTTCCTGTACCACCAACAGCATAACTCTGTGCCTTGGTTGCACTTTCTTCTGCAGATTCCGCTTTACCGATGATCTCCGCAGCCTTTTGAGTTGCAATATCTGCTTTTTCGGCTGCTGTATCAGCTGACTGACTGGCGGACGATGCTTTCTCCGTGGCTGTGGCGGATGATTCACTGGCGGATGTCTCACTGACTTTTGCGTTGCTTTCGGATGCCTCTGCCGCCGTAGCTGACTTCGCTGCCGCTGTCTCTGACGCTTTGGCATTGGTTTCGGATGTTTTTGCCGCTGTTTCACTGGCTTTTGCAGCATTCTCACTTGCTTTGGCGTTGGCTTCGGACTTTGCCGCTGCCTGCTGGCTTGACTCTGCCTTTGCCACTTCCACTTTGATTTTCGCAAGATAGTTTGGCTCCAAGTGTTTTTCCTCGATGCTACCCTCTTTGACGATGGCAGACACTTTTCCATCCTTATCAATATAAAAAGCTACCGTATCAGAATCAAGGAACTCATACTGTGTAATCAGTGCCGACAGGTCTATGTACTGTTTCGTGCCATCAATCAGAGTCAGGATAATCTGCTGTGTGGTCGGGTTATAAACGAAGTTGATTGCGATTTTCTCCATCTGTGTATCAATCGTAATCTTAGAACCGTTCTTTTTTGTGATCGTAATGATTCCGGTCGATTCCTCAAAGGTCACGTCTGCAACAAGGGTAGCCACTTCTGTTTTCGTGGCTTTTGTGGTATCAAGAGTGATTACACGATCATCAATAACGCCAATAGCTGCGTCCATTTTGTTAAGATTGCTTTCATTAAGCGGTGTTTCATCACTAGGATAATTCTCCCAATTAATAGCACTATGCGCTTTGTTCATGGTCCTCACTCTCCCTTTCCTTTGCAAGCTTCATCTGCTCCCGTTCGGCTATAACATGTCTGTTTGCTTCTTCCTTAATCTGCTGCAGAATATCCTTAAACACTAGGTACTTAGCTTCGATTGGGACATCCTCACACAAATTTGCATAATTTATAATGTCGTTTTCAAATTCCCGAATTTTTGCATTTATCATAGATTTTCCACCTTTTCCTTTAACTGTTCTATCTCGTCATGCTGCAACTGCACTGTGGCAACCAGATCAGCAATCAGTTCCGTATATTTCAGTCCGTAATACTTTTTCCCATTGCTGTCTGAAAACGTTTTTGGACAAATATTCCACCCTTTTTCCGCTTTTTTCAAAACATCCTGTGCAATAAATCCATGATGGAACCCATCTTTTTCGAAATTATAACGATACGATTTTGCTCTTAAAGAATAAATAAACTCAGATGATTGCTTTTTGCTTAAATCTAAAATTGTGTTTTTTATTCTTTTGTCAGATCCATTAATTACTCCACCTCTGAATCCACCTACTCCGGTATCTCCGTCTAAATGGATCATCATGTGGTCATTATCGTTTGCGCCTTTATGCAATGAAACCTGATTATATTGAACCGTACATTTATGAACAGGACTTTCAAGCGTCCCTTCCACTGTTCGAAATCCATCCGTTCCCATCTGTACAAGTGTTCCACTGCGTTTAAATTCAATAAGGTTTTCTACAGACTCTTCCGCTTGAATATGCATATATCCCCCGGTCATTTCCATAGAACCTTTTAATTCAAGCAGTTTTGCTTTAATTTTGATACCCTCGGCTGACTGGTTGATTTCTGAAACAACACTATCTCTTGTAACTTTGCTTTCGATCCCCTTTGATGTCTGCGTAATCGCACTGGACATATTGGATGAAAGCTGCTTAAGCGTGGTTATCAATGTCCATTTATATTTACCGCTGTTAATTCCGCCATCCGGATCGCAGCCATACAATTTTCCACTATCCTGATCTAAAAAACTGCGTCCATTATATTTGGATGATGCAGGGTAAGTATCTTGGGGTTTTCCAAAACCATAATAATTAATATCATAGCCATCAATATTCCATGCCTTCAACGAAGCACTGACTTCTGACCGTATCTTAGTTGCAGTTACCTCTATCTTTCCGGACAAATCGCCCTCTGCTTTGCTTGCTCTCGTAACTTCCGCTGTAATCTTGTCCTCATTAATTTTAATAGCTGCTGCAAGTTCAACTTCCTGCCCCTGTGCTCTTTTTACTTCTGCTGTAATACTGCTCGCATTTTGCGTGATTCTCGATGATAAACCATCCGTTGTATTTTTAACTTCTGTGCGAATTTCGGTTGCGGTCTGCGTGATCTGTGACTGCAATCCCTTCTCAACATCAGTTATCGTGCTCTGTGTCTTTTCAATGGTTCGCTCCAACACATTGCTCTTGCCTTTGAGCTTTAAAATACTTTTCTGTATTCCGTTCGCCCCGTTTGTCCGGTACTCTTCCCCATCCGCTTCCAAATCATCACGCAAAGCCTGTATACCTTTCAGGGTTCTTTTCAGAATATAGGACTCAATCAGTTCATATCTGGTCGGCAGCCGCACTGCATCCCCGACCTCAAGACACGGATTTCCTTTGCAGTCCGCTGTAAACGGGCGGTAAACAATCCCTCTGATCTTGGAAAGGATATTTTTTGCAATGCCTTTCAGTTCTTTTGTGCCTTTGCCATATACAAGAAAATTATCCTCGATCACATAGGCATTGTCTCCGGTACCCACAATCACACCGATATCATTCTTCTGCTCCCGGATCTGTAACTTATTGATTGTTTTAACAAGAAAATCTTCATACTCAGCCGTTATATATAAATCCTTCCCGATACGGTTGCTTTTCGGATCTCTTGGATACAAATTATCCGCCGGATAAAGATCATTCCTTGGATATAATCCCTGTATCTCCTGTTCCAGATAAATATAATGAAACTTCCCGTCACGCCCCATGTGCCCCATACAGCCATTGAGCTCACAAATACAGGACAACACTTCCTTGCCGCTCATAGATTCGCCTATGGTGCTCGATTCCTCTGTATCAGAACTTGTCTCACTGGATGGCGTGACTGCAACTGTTTTTTCAATAGACATGCCGTCATTAACCAGTATAATGTCAGCCTGCTCAATCCCGAAGTGCTTAAAAAAGCTGTCCCGGAATTGCTTCATTGTGACCGGATCATAAACTGTAACAGTCGTAGTTTTTCCATCTTTATCTTTCTGCTGCTCTTTATGGGATGGAAAGACAGTGTTATACCATGCTGCCACATCTGCATTTAAAATGTCATAAAGGGCATCATATGCAACCACATCACGGCACGTTCTGTCTGCCGTGGGCGTATCAGAATCAACCTTATATCGTCCGAACTGGAACGGGATATCTGCATGTCCATCAAGGGACATTCTTACCGTCATCCATCTGCCCTTCATTGGCAAAAATGTATTTGACACCGTGAATTTAATCATGGCGGCTTCGCATGATCCAAACGTCAATTCCTGTTCCGAACACAAACTTTCGGTCAATTCGAATTTTTCTTGGTGTAGCTCTGTATTTGTGATATTGATTTTTCCGTCATCAGATACGATGGATAATTGCTTATCGACCGTATCTTTTTTGAACAAGTCGCCATATTTATAATTAACCACCGTACACACCCCCTATGAAAGCAAGCCGAACTGAATTGTAATGAATTATTCCATCATATGTTCCGTATATCGTAGGCTGAAAATCTGCCATATAGCCGTACTGCGTCACATAATCGTCGTATTCCGGGATATACGCTGTGATATAGCATGCTCTCCCTGTCGCATTTGTGAACTGACTTCGAATATTGTTTAAAACCTCACTAAAAGTCTTATTTGTCAGCATTGCCCGTGTCTCAAACTCCACTTTTAAAGCCTTTAATTCCACGGCATTTCTATGCAGATAACCGTTGGCATCCGTATAATCATCTAAATCCTGCATATTAACATATGGACTATATGATTCCGCTTTCATAAAAGACATTGGCACTATGTAATTTCCAATCTTTAAAAGCCATCCGCTGTATGCCATACGATCACCTCCAATCAAGTTACTCTTTCAGATTTACAAATACGAACACCGTTATCATCACTTAAAAATAAGATTTCAGTTTTTCCGTCCGGCAGAATATCCGCCACAAAGCAATTATTCGGATTTCCTATTGGTGTGCAACTTTCCGGGCACTTGCTCCAGTCTATTGGTTTATATTTTTTCATGGCTATTCTCCTGAAAATAGGTATAAAAATAGCACCTACCACCAATTTGATAGATGTCACTTCTTTTTCTTGATCTATTTTGTAATTACTTCGATATTGGGCGATTTAATCACAATTTTCTCCGGTGTGTGAATTACTTCCGTGTTCCCATACGTAATCATGATCTCTAATTTGTTCATAAAATTTCTCCTAAATTTCATACTCCGGGTATGCTGCTTCCCAAACATTCCTATGGTAGGTATTTACCTCTCCATAATTTGCATCAAAAATCTTTTTCACGCCATATCCAAGTTCAATGCTCTTTTCTTTGAGTTTTCGCCAATTAAATGTTTTCCAGTCCACACCGTTCATTGCTGCAACACGCTTAATAGAATACCAGTCTTTGCTATAGTCAAGTTCCTGCTGCAGCTTTTCATTCTCCTGTTCTGCAATCTGCCTACGCTCTACTTCATCCGCATATGCCCGAAGTGCCGATGGAAAATCTTTCGGGACCTGTCCCCTCTCCATTTCGTTAAAACGCTTTACATATTTTGCTGTGAATAGGATACCTTTTTCTCCTGTAAACTTATTAGCAAGAAAATCACAACCAATCTTGGTAACTTCATAACACGGCATCTTCTTGTTTTGCCCTGTCAAATACGTTGATTTGATGAAATAATCGGTAACGGGAATTTTCCCTTTACCTAATGTTGGTATAATTCCTGCCTGTTTAGTGCTTCCGTCTGGATTTGTTGTCCCTTCCAATTTTTTTAAAATCTCATAGTGCGGAACTTCCATCATTTCTGCAATTTCAAGTGTTGTTATCGTGTTCGTATTGTTTTCAAATCCAATTTCATCTTTAGTCATAAGAGCTGTGTATGCCATATTTTCTATCTCCTAAATTTCCGAGCCTTACATTTCGCAAGGCTCAACCTTTAAATTCACGTGCGTTAGGAACATACCCTAACAGGAGTCGCACGCTATATATTTAGTAAAATTGTAATTTCCCGTGACGAAATACTGGAATAGCCCCAAATTTTCGGGGCTAAGCGGACAGGTAAGTTATATCTGCAAATTGTTCTATTCTATTTTTGCAATCCCTATAAATATCCTTGTAGTGCATACCCATTGACATATCAATTCTAATAGTCTGCAAAATAATGCTTTCCACAAGGGTTAGATTATTGAGATCTGAAACTGTGATATTGTCGCGATTTCCACCAATTACTGATTTTGCCAACTTGGTATATGTCACATACAGTTTATCTGAATGCGTACTTCCTTGTTCTTTGGCATAGTCTACAAGAAGTTTAATCACATCAGTTTCTTTCAGCCGATTTTCTTTATTAGCAATTCTTGTTTCGCCCCATAGTTTCGATTGCTTTTCAAGAATAAATCTGCGCATTGCATAAAACTGTCGAACCAACTCTTTCTTAAACTTCACAACTATTTTTGAATTTCTCAAAAGAGTTATAACAAATGTTGCTTGTTCCTCATTCAAATAATAAACTCTTTCAGGCTGCCCCCTTTTCCCCGATTTTAAATCGGAGAAATCAATATTGCCAAAGTCTAAAATATCTTTCTCATATTTTCTGATAATAGCAACAACAGATTCATGTTGGTTATTTGTTCCATCTGCAATCACTTTGCTGTTTGTAAAAACATCGTTTCCTTTGAGTTCCACCAATTCATACATACTCTTTTCCACCTTTCTTTCGCTACTGTCATTTGACAGGCAGGTTTAAATTTCATTTTTTTATTTTTCTTATGCAGTTTGAAATAAATAAAAAGACCGCCAAAGACTGAATTTCTTCAATCTCTGGCGGCCACGAATCCGCACCTATTCCTCATAGGCTTGCAGGACATCCTAATTCTTTAGGTCTTACCTGCGTGATTTTTAATTATTTTGTATTCTATACCATATGCCAAAATCTGTCAATCAAATTCCAACCTCTGCTGCATATTGGCATCGTCAATCTGTTCCTGCAAAAAATACGGCGTCTGATAGGCATTTATCACTTCCACTGCCTTGTCGCACTGGTTACGCTTGATGCTCTTGTAAGACCGAACACCAAAGTTGTATTTCAGATTGGCATACAGATTGTTGTAAACCTTTTGGCGCAATCCACGGTTGCTGTATGCGCTTGACTGTTTGCCGCCCATGATTGAAACGCCTTTCTTTCTGACAGCTTCCGTAATGCGGTCGGCTTCCACCGGAAGTATCGGCAAGTCCATCTTAAGGCTTTCCAAATCCGCCTTGATTTCGTCTACCTCGGCTTTCAGTTCCGTGTGCCCCTGTGCAAGCAATGCAATCTTCCCATCCGTGGTCTGCGGCATCATGTATGTACCAGTCTTGCGAATAGATGGGAGAACTTCGGATGTTACCCATTTCTTGAACTTCTTTGCACTTTCCAGTTTGCTACCAAAGATGAGTGAGTAAAGACCGCTTTCATTTATAACGGTTATATCCCTATTCTGACCCTGACTCACCATTTTGGTGAGTCGCTTATCCTCTTCGTCTACATGACGGTTAATATCTCTACTACCGTTTTGGTACCCCAGAATATCCGCTACGTCTTTTCCTACAAACCACGGCTCATTGTCAATGACTACTGTTCTAATATCTCCAAATTCTGGATTGTTAAAAATCTGAATATCGTTCATCAGCAAATCCCCCATTTCTGCTTAAATGAAAGTATCGTGTTCAAAATAAACTGCAAAAATTTTTCGTCCTGTATGTTCTGAATTTCTGTAATTAACTGTTCTTTCATCTTGTACCGCCTTTCTTGTCAGATGCAAGGTTACTTGTAAAAATCCAGACACATCTTAAAAAGTGTTCGCTAAGTAAATTCAGATTTTTTGTAATTTCTTCAATATACAGTTCTCTCATAATAATCTACCTTTCTTTCAAAAAATACTTGATTTTCCGCAAGGAAATGATAGAATATATTTATCAGTCCTTGCGGATTGGTGTTTTAAGAGTAACTTCTACTTGTCTATGGTGTAAGTTACTCTTTTTCCTTGCCTAAAAGTAAATGAATACCTCTGCGAATTGCTTCTGCTCTTGTAATGTTATTTTCAATGCAATATTTATCTAACTCGCTTGTGGTTTTATCGTCAAGCCTAACTTTTACATCATTGCTTTTCGGATTATTTATTTTAGGTCTGCCTGTTCTTGGACTCATTTTTACCACCTCACTTATTGAGTTCCACAATCTCATTATATTTATTGGAACTCATAATGTCAATACCTTTTTAAAGATTTTTCCTGCCTTTCGTTTGCTGTTTGACAACCATTCCAAAAAGCGGTATAATCCATGTATCAACCGCTTTTGGTGGCTGTGTTGAATAAAGCGTTTAACTTGTCTAGGGTTGGAACGCTTTATTTTTTGTTGATTTCTTCTTTCACTTTTCTAATCCCCATGTTGATAACATCCGTTCTGCTTGTTTTTAACTTATCCGCACAATATTGCAAATCCTCTGCTTCTGCTTTTGTAAGTCTCAAATCAAGCCTAACATTTTTAGGATTATCAGTAAGTTTCTGTCCTTTTTTTAATGGAGACACATAATCACTTCCTCTCTTTTTGATTGCACGTGCAATCTTTATGCCTTAATAATATATGTACGTGCAAAGAAAGTCAATACTATTTTGAAATATTTTTCAAAAAAAGAAGCGCATCTCTGCGCTCCCTCTTATATACCCGCTTTCCCCAGTCTTTCCCAATCTGCATCCCTAGTACATTCATCCTTTTTCTTCAATAAGTTTTCGTTCTCTTTTTCCAGTTTTTCTATTTTTATTTCCAATTTCTTTTTCTCTTTTTTCAATGCAATATTCTCTTTTTCCAAATCGTCCGCACGAATAAGCGCGTTTGACTCCCGATTAAAAAGATCAGTATTGTGCGCCTTTAATGCATCTTTTTCTTTATTTAACTCTCTTATTTCCCATTTGTAATTCTTTTTATCTTGCGTCATCTTAATTTTCAATTCTTCTATCGTTTGATGTGCTTTATTCAACTTCTTTTTGCACTCATTTAGTTCTGATTCAGACTCCCTATTCTCCATCGTAATTCTCCACATATTAAATCCAAATTTATATGAAAGTGTAGCCACAATCATTACATATAATTTTATTTATTTCATATGTTTGATCTTTTCTCAAAATCTTTTCCTTTTTATTTACTAAAGTAAACGGTTTAAATGGATTTAGATTTGCAGTGTATCTTGTCTTTGTTTTGCCTGGTACAAATTTCTGCTCCGTATAATGAGAACAATTTTCGCTCCCACATCTTGGACAGTAAACCTCTTTTTTTTCTCCGAATAAAGTATATTTATATATACCATTAAATCCCGTGTTTTGAGATCTTTCAACAGAATTTCTTAAGAATAATTTTCCAACACCTGTAATCTCTGGCTCTTTTGGGCGTTCCCACCCTCTATCATTTTCGTTTTCTTGTTCGTATGATTTATAAAATTCACTTTTCCCCGCAGACATTTCATTGTTTTCGTGTTGTTTCAACGGAAATCCGCAATTGATACACATTTCTGCTTTGTCTGAAATTTCTTTTCCACATTCAGGACATTTAATCAACGCCATGTGTTACCCTCCCGCTACTTGTAATAAAATGATTCTACCACAAGTGGCGGTATTTGTCATTAGAAAATATATGCTTCTCTTTTTACCTCTCTATTATTCGTCGTAATTCTATAATTTTCTCAAATAATCTTCAATGTATGAAATGTATTCAACTGGTATTCCGTTAATTACATCAACCGATATATCAGAATAACTACTATTTATCGACCAATCATAAACATTTTCTTTATTTAATTGCGATATTTCTCCAGTTTCTTTGTTTTTATAAGTATACTTATCTTTTTGCTTTAAATTCACGCAAACAGTTACTTCCATGTCTGACATGTCAAATTTATAATAATCATAAAGAGTAAATATACAGATAACTTTACTATCATCTTTCCCAAGATACAATGTATCCATATTTTCAAAATCAATTCTATTCTTTTCGCTGTCTATATAAACACAAATATCAAAATCTTTTTGATCATTTTCATACAGCCAGTAGATATCTTCTTCTGAAAGTGTGCTTATATCAAATTCAACTATAACATACGGCATGTAACCATTTTTATATTCCATCTGACACAAATCTACTGATTTTATTCCAAATGTACTATCATTATAATTCATGCTGTCATACGGTATACTTTTTACATTCTTTTCTATTCCAGTTTCTCTTTCAATCACGACAGTTCCATCCGTTTCTGTCGTCTCTATTTTTTCTTCCTCATATCCGTTTCCACACCCAGTTAATACCAACACAGCTATTGTCAAAATTACTATTCCCCACTTTTTCATGAACTCCCTCCCATTTGTAATATATTATACAAACCATACCACAAACGAAAGAGAGTTGCAATTAAAATATAGGAACTGGATTTCTCTGCGTTCTATTTGCTTCCTGTCTCCATTTTTTTACTGTCCCTTGATACGCTTTATCTGAATCAAGAACCGCCGTAATATCTGCTTTTTCAAGTTTTGATACAATGACGTCTCCCAGTTTATCGTAATCAATAGCGCTTGACATTGCTATCTGCATTTCTTTTCCAATAGTACTTTCAATGCTACCGGAATTGTATTTTATAGATGCGTTTACGTTGTCAGTTATGCTTCTATTGTACTTATATACAACTTCCGGCGCTGCTTTTAACCCTGTCAATCCAAAACTGTCCTTAATTCCCTCGGACCAGTTTTTTATCTCCTTAAATGTACTTTTAGATCCATCAGAAATACCATTATTAAATCCTTCTACCGTAAATCCTGCAAATTCTTTAAACACTCTTGATGGCGAATGTATCCCCATCAAATTTGTAAACCAAGAACCAATATTTGATACCCAGCTAGAAATAACACCGTGCGTTGTATTCTGATTCCCAGATACTCCACTATTAAATCCCTCTACCGTATATTTTCCATAATCAGAAAACACCGTGGATGGCGAATGTATCCCCATGTTTGTTGTAAAAGGTGCCTTGATATTATTGTTCATATAATCAAGCATAGCATCTCCAGTACTGCTTGAGTTATCTCTGATACCATCATTGTATCCATCTACTGTATTTTTCGCCCAACTTTCCCCCATATTGGACAGCATGAGTTCCTTTAATTTACCTTTTCGTGTAATTTCTCCGGTAACTGTATCGACTGCACTTTGAGACTGGGCTACACCACCATCCGAAAATCCTTTAACAATTACTTTTCCGCCTTCTATTGCTACATTGTATCCTCTGTCGTTATACCATGTTGTTATTTCATTTTCTAGTTCTGCGGTCAATGTTGGTATTGCTTCTTTCGTTCCTGCAACTCCGCCAACACCAAATTGTACCATTCCTTTTTCCCCAAGGTTATACATATCTTGGTCTGTCGTTCCATAGGAATCAATAATTGTTTGATATAATTCTACTGCTTCTTTTCCGATTACCTGCTTACCATTGACAAATATTCCGCCAAGATCATCTATTGCTTTTGATGCGTTCAATGCAATTTGTCCAAAGTTAATCTTATCTACGGCATCAGACAATTTATTGTATTTCTGCGTATGTTGTTCAAGCATATCATTTGCAGTATTGTAAGATGTTGTAGCTTTTTCAACCTCATCTCTAAGCGTCTTTTGTGTTTCTGTTATTTTGGACTGTTCATCTTCTAAGAAAACCATTTTCTTTACAAGTTCATCATGTGCATCGCTTGCATTTTTTGCTTCTATGCCATTTGCTTTTAAAGCGTCTGCATTTCGCTTCCACCAATCATTCCAGTCCTCTGTTGCACCTATATCAGAAATTATTTTATTGAGTTTATCTAACTCTGTTTTATTTTTTTTGTAGTTCTGCTCTGATACTTCCAACTCGACATTAGCTTCCGCAAGTGCCTTACTGTACTGCTCTACAACATCTTTATATCCTGCAACTCTATAATATTCTTTCTGCGCTTCTATGGTCTTTAGAAGTTCTTCCTTTTGTGCTGTATATTTTCCAGTAGTCATATCAATCTGATTTGCTAATTCTGGACAAATATCAATAAGCTGTTGTGCTCTCGTTTTTAATGTTTCTTGATCTGCTGCTGTTAAGCTCGTCTTGTCTGCAAGTTCGAAATATGAATCTGCAAGCTGTTGAAGCTGATCTGCACTTGCTTCGGATTTAGATGTTAAATCCTTTGTAGTGTCAGCTAAATCTCTTAGATTTTGTGCGGCATCTTCCATTTTCTGGTTATTTGATCCTATTTCTTCCTCAAACTCCAAAAACTGATCTGCAATCTCTTTTTGCCAACTTTTATGGAAATTATATACAGCTAACCCTATTGCTGCGATCGCCGCTGCTATTGCTAAATAAGGATGCGCAACGACAGTAGCTGCAAAATTCAAAAGAGTATCTTTTATTGCCAAAATCTTTGTCTTAATATTGTCTAATGCTGATAACGTAATGGTTGATATTTTTATTGCTGCAATTACTCCAAGAATGGTTGCTTCTATTGGTGCAGCAGAAAATATACCAGACCATGTGCTTAGCCCAGCATTTATAGCTTTCCAAATTACCTGCGCAATTTTTCCACATATGCCAAGCCAATCTATATCAGACAGGAACTCTCCGATTTTCTTTCCAATCCTATACCAATTCACTCCATCAATAGCAGAAATCATTGCATCAAGCAAACCTTTCGCCCATGTATTCAATGTTCTTGCCAAAAGAGTAAACTTGAAAGTTTTGAAAAATTTATTAATCCCTGCTGCAATAGAATTTCCAAAATTCTTCCAGTTAAATCTCGTTCCAAAAGAATTTAAAAACTCCAATGTAGTATTCAATGCCCCTGCAATCGTTTTTCCGACATTCCCGAACAGTCTCGGATTAATAAGACCATTAAGGAAACCTGCCAAGCCTTTGCCGAAGTTTCTTGCCTTGGAATAAATCTTATCCCAGTTGATAGACTCCATAGCTTTTGATAAGGCATCACTGATGTATTTTCCAAGTTGTTTCAGATTTTTAATATCACTTTCGTAATTCTTGAAAATGGTATCAGTCTTGACGAGTTTACCGCCGCTGGCTCCACCGGATGCACCGCCGCCGGAACCGCCCGAACCTTTTTTGCCAGAACCATCATTTGTGGTAATCAGTTTCAATTCATCAAACTGACGGACACCTTTATTCATCTTGTCGATTTTCTTTGCCGCCTGTCCTGTGCTGTCCGCAACATCATCTGCGCTTTCTGCCGCATCTGAAAAGTTATCTGCAAGCCCTGCACCGGAATCCTCATATTTCCATCCGAAGATTGCGCCTAAAGCGTTTGTAACCTTTGTAACAAAGCTGATAACAACCAGTAAAACGGAATTGAGTGCTTTTACGAATGGTTTGAAAGCATTGATTAATGCTCCACCAATAACACTGCCAAGCTGTTCGAACGACTGTTTTAAAATTCTGATCTGGTTCGCCCACGAATCAGCAGTACGCGCAAAGTCTCCCTGTGCTGTCTGCGTATTGGCAAGGACGTACTGATACCGGAGCATTGTCTTTTCAGCCTGTGACATAGACTCGATATCAGAATCTAATCCCTGTTTCATCGCCCACTCTTTAAGGGTTGCCTGTGTAAGATCAAGACCGTAATCTCTTAATGGACGTGTCTGTCCGGTAAATATTGCAGCTAAATCCTTCGACACAACATCCTGATCTATGTTATACAGAGATGCCATATCAGCAGTTAATTTTGTTAAATTCAAAGACACATCAGCCATGGAATCAGACAAACCAATATAGCCATCTGTCTGTTTGTTCAAAAACTCATTGGCTTTCTTTATCAAACTGCTGTCAATTCCCATGGCTGTTCCCATTGCTTGGAATCGGCTTGCCGTCTGTTTCAATGTCAGTTCTGACATACCAAACTGACGTATAGAGTCCTGTGCAAACTCATTGACTTTTTTTGACATGTCACCAAAAGTAACATCAACAACGTTCTGAACCTCTGTTAATGTCGATGATATGTCGATTGCATTTTTTATTCCTCTGATCGCTCCGTACAGACCAAGATAAATCCCCATAGAGGATAAAATCTGTCTTGTGAATGACTTGAGTCCGATCAATGCTTTTCCTGTGGATGTCTTAAATCCAAGGAAAGAACCGGAAAGATTACTGATGCTGTTATTTAACCCAGAAATTGCGCCACCAGACCTGTTGGAAAGATTTCCAAGTGCCTGTGTCATTTGTAAAATATTTGCGCTTACATTTGGTGCTTTTGAGAGTGTCTCAAACAGATATTTAAGGTTGTCAGCAAGCAAAGGTATATTTGTTACTGCACGTCCGCTTGCAACGCTTCCAAGCCTTGATATGGCTGTTACAAGGTTGCTCATATTGGTCATATCAAAATTCAATGCACCTATCTTGTTCATCTGGCGTACAAAGTTTTGTAACTGCGCAGATAAAGCCGGCAGATTCTTTGTCGCCTGTGTAGATGCCTTGCCACCAATTTTTGACAGTGCCGACACCATGCTTGTGAGTCCGCTTGTATCAACAGCTTTAACACTTGCTATTCCAGATGCAAGATCTCTCACAGCAGAAGATATTCCGTGGATAGAATTTGCATCAACACCAGAAAATTTATTGAGTGCCCGCACCATTGATGTGATTTCCGAAGATTTACCACCTTTGAACCCGGTAGCTGCATCGGAAATGCTTCTGATTCCGCTTGCAATATTTGAAAGTTTTGCAGTGTCAAACGATATGCTTTCCCGGAGCCTATTCATGCTGTTTACAAGGCTTTCTATGGAATTACTTGCTTTTGCAGAGTCAGCTTTGATTTTTATTTGTAATTCATCAATGTCTGCCATATATGCACCAACTTTCTATGCAAAATAAAAAGACGGTAGGCTGTGACACCTTACCGTCCTTGATCTACTCTTTTAATTTTTCTCTTGTAACCGGTCCGCATTTCTTATCTACTGTAATTCCGACTTTTTTCTGGAATGTTCCAATACCGGTCGCCGTATCATTTCCAAGAATACCGTCCACATTACTGTTTCCCTTTTTATCTTTTTCATCCAGGCATCCGTGATAAATAAGCTCCGTCTGAAGCCATCTCACATCATCCCCTCTCATGCAAGGGAATTTTTTCTTTAAAATCCTTGCAGGTTCCGGGTATGGGTTTAAATGATCTTTTACATTTTTTCTAGGGTTTCCGCTTGTCACAATCGCTGTATGACCTTTTGTTTTTGTGACAATAACATCTCCGTTGTAAAGAACCATTCCTGCCGCATAACCTCCAATGTCATCAAACATGCCACTAGAAAGAAGTACAGATTTTTCATTTGCTGTGGTGAAATTTCCAACATCTTTTCCAGTTGCATGAATAATGCATGCACGTACCGTTGTGCCGCAATCTGCTTCTGTTTTTACTTTTGAATTAATACCATATTTGACAATTCCAAGCCGGTGTCCCTGACAGTAGCCAATATTATCATTATTGCACGCTGTAATCATTGATTCTGCCAGTTTATCCGCCATATCTTTTGTTTTTGGCCTTAACACATACCATCCTTTTTTATGAACATAAAAGTTTTGCATACTTACTTCTGTTCCGGTCTGATCTCCCGGTCTCCCACCGGTCAATTTCCCATTTTCATCATGTCTTGCAGATCCAATTCTAATTGACATATTTATACCTCCAAGTTCTTTTCTGGTTTTGGATGGCTCAACTCATAGTTTGACTGCATAATTTTGAGCTTTGCCACAAATAGCTCTCTCTGTTTCTTAATTTCTTCTTCCGTCATTTCTGAATCATCTTTCCCTTGTTGCTCATTGATTGGTTTTTTAATATACTTTGATCTTGCTTTTCGTCCGGCAAGGCAATGTTCTACTGCCACCGATACCGCAGACAATCCGTATGTTCCAAACCACATCCACATTTCATTATCCCGCTGTTTTCTCTCCAAGCTGTATGCATCTGCATATGGCTGTAAGTCAGCCGGGCACGACATGTCTATGTCATGTACAGTAAATCCATATCCCTTGGTTACTAACAGCCAAAACGGGCGGATTTCCGCACAATATGTTCCCCATGTAAGTTCTCTCTGTTCTTCTACTTTTTCCTCGGAGTTTTCTTCTCCGCTTCTTTCTGATCTGCTTTGAGCAGTTTTGATAAAAAACCGTTTTCAAGCAGCTCCGCTAAAAGTGCATTGTAAAGTACCTGAACATCTGCATCTTCTCCGTCAAAGTAATCATCCAGCATGGCATATACTTTTCCAAGCTGCTGTTCCTTTTCTCCCTCATTGTCCGGATTGTATCCAAGTTCCTCTTTGTGAAACTTCTGCGCGCCTACAAGGATTAACTCTGGAAGAAATAAAAGGATTTCGTCAACCGTTTCAATATCTTCCATCTGGTCTAATTTTGCTACTTTCTTGATAATTCCGCTTTTCACGGTTGCTTCATATCCAAACTTGATCTGTAATTCTTTCTCGCCAAATTTTAATTTTGTCATTTTCTTTCCCTTTCTCCCTCTCATATAGGGAAAGGGCAGTCCGAAGACCGCCCTGTTCTTTTAAATTGTTTCTTCAAGCTCTGGCTCGGTTGTCTGGTTATCGTCAGCCGATCCAACCGAACTATTCGACTGACGTGTTATTCCCCCGGTGTAAAAGCTACAGCGGTGTCCATGCCCTTGTATTCTTCAATGGTAAGATTCATTTCAACCGTCAAAAGTTCGTTCTGACCAATCTCCGGCTGTGGAATCTGCTCTGGCGGCTGAGCCACAACAAAAAACGCGTCGGTAAATCCCGGGATAATAGTTTCAAACCACATTCTTTTCCCGCCGGAAAACGCCTTATACGCCGTGATAAGTGCTTCCCACTCTTCCTTTGTGGCATCCGTAAGGTTTACCGTGATAGGGAAAGAGCCACCGGTATCTGCGCGACCCTTTACATATCTGGTAATAGCATCTTCTAATGCAGATGCGTCAATCTGTTCCGGCTCAATGTTAATACCGCCGATTGCGTTAATTCTTGTAAGCTGTTTAAACGATGTAGGCTTTGTTCCGGCTGTCGCTTCTGTGCCATAGCCAAACGTAATTCCTAACGTAGACAATCCTGCTTCTGCCATTTTTACCTCTCTTTCTACCGCCAAATAATGCGGTTATCGGGCGCATCTTTTTGCACCCGGTGCATAAAAAATAGAGCCTTTCGGCTCTTTTACATCAATCTGTCGTTGGCTCCGATTATCCGCCGGAACCTTGCAACGCTTCTAAATTTTTTTTCACTGTCATTTTTAAACTCCGGCATTGCTGTAATTTGAAATCGCATCTGTTTAAAGGCATCAGCTAAAATAGCCATAATCCCTTTTGCATCGCTCTGCTTTGTGTTTGTAATGACGTCAACCTGTATTGTTTCCTGCACCGCATTTACGGATGTGCCCTCTAAATCTGCCCCACGTTCAAGCCCCGGCATCTCATGGATGTAAATAGTCGGGAAAACAGGGTCTTTATCAAGGTTCTTTTCAACCGTTGTAAATGCAGTGTCAAAATTCATGCTTTTGTATTTTTTCTTGAGTTTTGGTTTGGCTATCGTTGCAACATTGGAGAAAATGTTTGTTTCAAGATCATATACCCACTGGTTGTCTGCCATTATCCAAACACCTCCTTCGCTGTCTGTGTAACAATCTGCCGCAACTCATTCGCGGTCAGATACATGAATGGTCGGCTTGGCATTCCCTCTGTAAACCACCAATCGCCATTGTCGTCCTGATAAAACCATCCATATCTTCCATCTGAAATCTGATGTATAGTTTTTCCACTTGCGTACTGCCACGAAACACCCTCCGGCAGTTTCCCATGATAAGGACTTTGCTGTCCCACAATTCCGGTTCCAAACTCAACAAATGCGGCATGGTCTGTACCGGCTATTACCGCCCATATCCCGCCGCCCTTAGTGCTTCCTTCGTATTCCACGTGAACACTTGAAATCAGTTCCGATGTGAATATTGCGTCAAGGTCAGCAATTTGCACTCTGGCAATCTCTACGCCCTTTTCCGCGAGTTTTTCTGCCAATAGCTGACATTTATATGTTAAGCTGTTTTGATAGGCTCTAAGCTCTTGTATTGCATTCTGAATAGACTTTTCAGACAGGCTCATTGTGATTACTTTCTTCCCCATGCCGCACCTACTTCACATTTTTTTGCAATAAGAACAAATCAACCGTCAATCCCTCGTCTGCAACACCTTTTACGATGTAATCAGCCGAATTTTCGTCAACGATTGTATTCTCTTCATCTTTGTACCTTACATCTGACCGTTTCCATACCAAAGAACCGACGTTCAATGGAAGTTTCCCTTTGTCCTCGACAATTTGAACAAAGTTTGTGGAATTGTCAACGCCAAACTCTTTTATAAGTGCTTCACTCAACTTATTGCTGATTGAAGAATAAAAAACCACAGGCTTCTCATAACCTGTGGTATACTCTCCGGTTGTTTTCGGTATTTTGTTTCCATCTTTATCGAGGTAATAAATTACATTTCCATCAGAGTCGGTATATGACGAATATTCGATGTTTCCATCCTCGTCCGTCACATACACCGGAACCTTTCCGCTCTGTAGCGAATAATTCATTTTTTGCTTGTTAATTTCAAGCATTTCACTTCACATCCTTGCCGAACCGCGTCCACAGTTCAGAAAGCTTTTCCCAGCCATACATCGCGACAAACGCAACAATAAATCCTGCAATAATAGCTGCCAAAATCATATACCATAAAATTGATGTCTGGATGTACTGCATGTATGCCACAAACGCAGCGACCGTGATACCGATGGAAAGAACAAATACCAAGATGTCCGTCGGAACCTTAGAAAATACGCCTACACCTTTGATTACCTGTGTTACCACAGACACAACAAATGCCAGCGTACCAATAATCGCCAGAATAATTGTCATGTTAGCAATTACCGACTGTATAATATCCATGATTAAACCTCCTTTTCATCATTAAGACGGGTTTCTATTCCGTCAATTCTGTGATGAGCCGATTTCACACTTTCCTCCACCTTTATGATCCTGTTGTCATGAGAATTGATTTCTTTTCGCATCTCTGAAACTTCATTTTTGATCTCGGTCGTGTTGTTTGAAATGGCATCCAACTTCATGTTAATGCGTGTGTTCTCCCTCACGCGTTCTTCAAGATCCGTGTTGTCTGTCCTTTTGTTGCTCTTCAAGCCCATAAAGACGGAAAAACCAAGCGACAGCACGCTTATAATGATTGCTGTTGATATTTCAATCGTCAAATCATATACCGCCTTTCATTTTTATGGCACACCGCCCACCACCGCTCAATGTGTGCCGCCTGCTACGTTTTGCCGACGTCGGCAAAACGTAACGCACAATCTTCTAACCAGATGGAATCCCATACGGTTATAATGCTTTTACAAACGGAAATACTCCAACAAACAAGCTTTCCCTGTCTTTCCAGCTACGGCTTACGCCGTTTTCTGAATAACTTGCCATATAGGCTTCTCCTGCCTGTGAATGGTCGTACAAGGCTAAATTGACGATTACATCCTCAAACTGTTTCAAGTCTTCGGATATTTTTTCATCCGTGTAGCTTTCCGGGTAATTCCGCTTGCTTACCACTTCATTTCTTGCCTGCTTGATAAGCTGTTCGATGTAAGGATTATCTTCTTTCTGGTCGAACACGACAACATCAGAAGTAACACCATCTTCATCCGTAACGGTTTCAATATGAAATTGTTTCAGTCTGATTTTGACCTGCTCTAATGTTGTATATTCGTCCATTCTTCCCTACCTATAATCCGAACTGCTCGATCAAAATGCGTTTCAGTTCCGCTCCACTGATTTCTTCTGCACCCTCGATCCCATGTTCAGCGGCAAGTGCCTGTAAATCAGCAGTGCTCATTCTGTTAATCTCTGTCTTGGTGTACCCTCCGGAAGATTTCTCTCCCAGAACAATGTCCGGGATTTCATCTCCTGCTTTGTACCATTTTCCATTGCGCTTTACCGTGTATTCAGCAATCATACCGCACCTCCTACGCAACTTTCATGACAACAACGCTGTCCATGCCCTCAAAAGTAGGCAATCCGATCATTGACACAACGCAATGAGTGTTGATCGGATGATTTGTTGCGTATGTATACACCGAAATACCGGTTTCTACAATAGAAAGGTTTCCGTCTGTTAAACTTCCGCTTCTCTCTTCCGGTGTCTTTCCAAAGACATAATCTCCAAGGTACACGCCGGATGCCTGCGCTGAAATAACTCCTGTAGGAATAAAATATTTGGTGGCACCGTCTGCCGGGTCGATGTAAAGTTTGTCGTAAACTTCAATCTCGATGCCGTATCCTCTAAGATACTCTGTAACCTGCCCCTGCTGTAAACGAATACCTCCATTGTAAGCAGTAATTCCAAGCACCTGTTTCTTTGTGTCTTCTGCCTTAAGAACCATCTCCCACGTTTCTGTATTCATGCTAAAACGTGCAAGGGAATATCCGGTTTTCTTTGCAAACTCACGTTTAATCTCGATAAGGTCATCAAGTGGCGTTGCTGTTTCGGATGCAGACCATTTATCGGTATCGCTTCCAGAAATATCTTTGTAATGGTCTCTCTTGTGCGATACTCCATTATCGGAAGTATAATCAACATAGAAGCTCTTGCCACCAATTGTTACCTGTACTCTTGGAATACCATCAGATGGTGCTAATAACTGCCAAATCTGGCGTTCCGGCACTACTCTTGCTCCTTCAATAAGCATCATCGGTTTTTTGCTGATTTCTCTAAGCACCTGGTTTGCCATGTTGGAATTTTCTGCCGACTGGTAATTTGCATACTCCTGCTCTTCACGCTCTGTTACCATGTAAGATTCACGGTAGAACGGCATCTCGTTCTGAATATCCGAAAATCCACCGACATCTCTTAACTCTGCCTGCGCATCAAAATTGGATGCCTTTAAGGATACCGGAAGACCGTTTTTCCCTTTGATAAATCTAAGTTCAAGGCTGTCCTGTTTTCTGGTTCCAAATTTCTGTCTACCTAAGTAAGGTGCAGAACCAAGCGTTTTTTCATAATTATTCCACATAACCCCAAGACTTCTTGCGGTAAATGCTTCTGCTAATGGTAATGCCATTCTCTAATACCTCCATTTTTTAATCAAAAAAAGTAACACGCGGTGTTGCTGCTTTTGCAGTTGCTTCCACGGTCACTCCGTTCGCTGTTACCTTTGCGCTGTCAATAGAACCCTGATATACATAAGTTCCAGGCGCATCTCCCATTGTTACGTCAACATCTTCCAGAAGATACCCTTTGCAAGATTCGTCATTGCTTGGGAACGGTGTCCCTGCCTTTGCAATCTTCTTTCCGTTTGCATCGGCACTTGACACCATTGTCTGCGGAACGATACACGCCGCACCCTCATAAGGAAAGAATTTTAAAATTCCTTTACTCTGTGTAAAGTCTCTTTCAATCGGTTTTCCCATAATTTACCTCCTATAAAACATAATGGTCTTTGGCTTCTGCACTTTCTGCAGGTTTGCCAAAACTGATTTTTTCTGCGTTCTCTACGTCCGCAGTTTTTTTATTTTCTCCACCTGCAGTACCGCCGCCCGGATTTTCAGAATTATTTGCAATCTCCTGTTCCTTTGCCTGCGCTGCCGCGGTTTCCTTTTCGGCTGTAATCTTTCCAAGAGCGTCATAATCAAGGCTTCCATTATCCTTGACAACGGATTTTGCCTGCTCTGCATTGATTTTTAACTTTTCCATCAATGCTTCGCGCTGGTCTCTAATGGCGTTTTTCTTCTGCATATCTGCAATCTGCTGATTTGCTGTCTCTAACGCCTTGTTTGCTTTTTCAAGTTCCGTGAGGTTTCCTGCTTCCATTTCATCCAGCTTTTTCTGCAACTCATCTGCGCTGTCTGCCTTTGCCTTAAGCTCTGCTGCTTTTGCCTGTTCTCTCTGTACGGCACTGCCGTAATCAGCAATGATTTTCTCAACATTTTCCTCACTGATACCCATTGCAATTAACTCTTCTCTTTTCATTGATTACCTCCGATATGTCTTTACGAATTTTTGCGGTGCAACGACACCGAATGACACTGTTGATTTTTACGCTCACAACTTTGCGAATTTTTATAAAATAAAAACAGCCACCGATTACTCGGTAGCTGTCTTATTTTGCTGTTTATTTAATTGGTTTACAATTTCCTGTGCTTTTTGTTCCTGCTCTTCTGCATTATCAATTGTTTTCCACAACGCATCTATATATGGCTTAGACAAGAGGAATGTCTTTTCAGCATCTCCCCAAAGCCCCACCGTTTTAATGGCAATAAGAGGATGTATGCCGCACTCTAAAAGCTGATATAGTGTTTGCGACTTTGTATACATATTGTCTTGCGGGCTATGATTGATTTGCACATCAAAATCCCTCATTGACAATTTCAAATCATTGTCCTTAACGCGTATTACATTTAAGACAACTTTTGCAAGTCTCTTCTCTGCCGATTTCACAATTGGGTCTTTTAATTTTGCTCTTGTCTTTGAAAAATCCCATCCAGCCCTTAATGATACTGCTCCTTGTGTATCTCCTCCAGAGTTTTGGGACTCTCTGTTTGGTATTGCTAATATTGCCAAGGCATTGTCCCACAAATCATCTTTTGCCACCTGACACTGGCTCTGATTTAGTTCCTGCGTCATAATCTCAACATCGGCTTTGTTATCCTTGTTATTGGACTTTACCGTCAAAGCATGTCTCATTTTCATCTCTTCAAACGTTTTTTGGTCGATTTCACAGTTCACAAACTTGACCCAGTACTGAACAAACTGCTCAATTCCATCCATTCTGTTTGACTGCATATTGTTTATGGCATCCAAAATACCTATGACAAGCTCAATATCAGAAATTCTCTCATGATTATTTGGAAACTCAACAATAGGTATACTTCCAAATGCATGCAATTTCCATTCAGAAACTACTCCGTTTTGAAGTTTACATGAATAGTTGTCCGTATAGCACAGTTTGTACCATCTTCCATCTTCGTCTTTAAGCTCCTGCACCGCAACCACCGGTTCTTCCGTGCTCCGATTATAAATAACACACGTATTCATTGGAGTAGGCGCAACAATTTGAAATGGTATTTCTCCATTTGCAAATCTTACCGCCTTAAAAGATGTTCCGGTTGCTGACTGCCACTCTCCTGCTTTAATGTCTTTTTCCTGTTTATTCGCATCCACAAGATAGTCATTCAGCGCATCCACTGCCCGATTAATTTCATCATCATCTTTTCGACTGATAAACTGTATTGGCTCGCCATATGTCTGTCCTACTTTGAACTGAACAATCTCATACGCATGATTTTCTACTATTTTGTTTGTAATATCAGCATTTTGCACCTTTACACGGTATAAAACAGGCTGGTCACCTTTGTAATATCGCCAAAGATATTCTATGATGGTTTTGTTGTAATAAAAATTTCCGATGCAGTCTCCCACCACATTGACAATATTATCTGCTGTGATGGTTTCAACATCTGTATATAAAATTTTTCTACCATAACAGCCTTTAACAAGGTCTTGGAGAGATTTGTCATTTCTCATTTTTTTCTCCTAAATAAAGGTCATTCCGCTGGATGTTGCACGAAACGGAAGAGATTTTAATTCTGTTTTTCCATTCTCCGGATAAAAAACAACTTTCTTGTGGCATTTTCTGCACTCAACAGAAATTTGCATTGTTGAACGCCCATCGTGTGTGGCAACTTTTCTTCCGCAACGCGGGCAATATATTGTTTTTGGTGTATATACCATAAAGTCCTCTTTTCTTTGCAAAAGAAAAAGCACCGGAGATTTCTCTACGATGCTTTTATAAATTGGGGGAGGTGAAGTATTCAACTTTTGTTGCTTTCTTCGATTATAACTATATCAGAAAAAAAACGGACATATCGGACAACTTTACTCTTTCATAAATCTATCGAACGCTTTTCTAACGCTGTCTTCTGTGTTATTGCCTCCTATTTGGTCGGCAACCTTATTCCAAGATTGATTTTCTAAAAATCTAAGGTTAATTATTCTTCTAATTCTGCTATCTTTTATATTTGCAATAAACTCTTCTACTTCATTTGTTTTTTCAAGAAGTTCGTTTTCCAAAATTTCGAGGGTGGTTTTTCTGGAATATAACAAGGTTTTTTTGTGCCTATATTCTGGCAATGGTATTCCTTCTATTTTAAAATGTTGGTTTCCACCATTTCCGCCAGAAACGCTATCAATAACCGTTCCTTCCTGTTCAATTTTTTCTATGTATTTTTCAAGCTTTTCAATTTTATTCCTTACTTCTTTTACTTCTTCTCTTAAATCTAAGTATTGATTTAAAATATCTTTGTTTACCATATCAATACCTCCTAAACGGATTTACTGCCGCTTCTACTTTGGCTACGTTATTTCCATTTGTCACTCTAAGCGCAAAGTTTGAAAATACATCCGGCACATCATCCAACTGCTTTTTACCGGACACTGAATATCTCTTGAGAAGAGACATCATTACTCCATATGGATCATTTGGCTTATATAATGATGGGTCTTTAAATATAACGTGCTGCAATATCCAGTTTGAGCACTGAAAAATCCTTGCTTCCTTATTTGTCTCCGTCGGTGTATCTGTGATATTGCATATCCATCCTTTGGCTTCCACTCGCTTGTTTACTTCCATTGCGACACGGTCTCCGCCGGCGTTTCTCTCAAATTCACATTCCTGCACTTTGTTGTTTGTCAAAACATTTGCTGCATTTTCATACTGCATCTCATAATCTGCCGTGTTATCGCAAACACAATCTACACAGTAGTAATCCTCTCCGTATTTTTGCAATACCGGCAAAACAAAGTAATCCGTTCCTTTTCCCTTTGTATCGCATTGACCGGTTACAATTTCTGGTTCTCCATGTGGCAAATTAAGATACCGACGTATTTTATCTTCCGGAAATAGCAATCCCTCTCGCTCAATCGGTTCCTGTTTGTAAAGGCATCTATATGATATGTCGTCCATCAATAATTGTTGATCTTCAAAAAACTCTTTTGTAAAACCGGAAAACTCATATTCAAAATTGCTTTCTCCTGTAACTGGGTCTACATCTGGTACCGCAATAACCTTTACTCTCGGATTGCCCTCGTACATATTTTGGATGCGCCCTATAACGTCGTGTACGCTCCATCTTGTGGCAATATGTATTTCCTTGCAGTTCTTACCGTCCGTGTCCTGTATCTTTCTCTGGCGGGCATCTACGGCATATTTATCCCATAATTTATCAAGGATAATAGGATTCATTGCTTCTTCGATACCGCCTATCATATCGTCAACCAGTAAAAACTTAGAAGCCCTTACTTTACCTGCATTCTTACTACCAACAGACGTACATTGTACGGATGGAAACGATTTGTACTTCCCGACATTAAACTGCTCCATCTTTGCATTTGTGCTTGTCACTGAAAGATCCGGAAAAATTTCATTCCATGTATACTCTTCCGCGTTTGTAACGATATCGTACACGCCGTCGTAATACATTCTGGTAATATCTCCGCTGTGCGAATAAAAAAGACTGAAATCTCTCGGAAACCATCCGGCAACAAGTGCGTGAAACATTTTTTCTACCGTTGTTTTTCCTGCTCCCGGAACAAGGGATACGCACAGGATGTCATATTTATCATCAATCATGCCTTGTAAAGCCTGTGTAAGCCCTATTTTGAGAAATTGATTTCTTCTTGGCATATAAAACCGTTCTTTAGGCTCTCTTTTATTTTCCAAATACTGGAAAGCACTATCCACAACTTTGTTTTGCGCTTCCAAAAGCAAAATCCCGTAATATTTGTCCAGAATTTCATAAGATATCTTGTTTTGGAATGAATATTTCTCTAAATCCCATGGTGTGCCACCTGTAGATTGAAAGATAAACTGCTCCGTCAGTTCTTTCGATCTGGCAGAAACCTTTAATCCATACTCAACATCCTTTTCCGTCAGAATGGCTACCCTTGCCGCTTCTGCCATGGCATCCATAACCTGTTCATCAATGCCATGCACCTGTATGTAATTTTCATATCCATTTACTGTGGAAATTAGGCTTGAACTTGCCAAAAGAAAAGCACCTCCGCAAAAGCAGAAGTGCCTTAAGACCTCTGCCAATAATTTTTGTTGGTTAGCGACTAACTCCATTTGTTAGCCGGTAATATCATCTAATCAATATCCGCAATACTTTCTACAAAGCAGTTATAATAGAGATTTCTGATATTTTCACAATATCTCCCTAAATTCTTGCAACTACGTGTTCTTTTGCAATTTCTTCTTTTTCCGGGTCGTAAATAACCGAACCGTTTTTATCAGTCTTATACTTATCAAATTCACAAGAAATTTTTATGTATGGGTATCTCAATGGCGTGCAGTCAGCATGGAAATCAATATTATACACTCCCTTTTGCCATTTTCCGTTAGCATAAATCTTTGTGTAACCGCCTTTTCTAGTTTTGATTATGATTTTTGAACGTGTTTTCTTCATTTCCAATGCACCTTGAACCCTTTCGCCGTATAATTACCAACTGCCTGTTTCAGCTCTTCCTTGCTTTTATATTCCTCTCGAAGCATGATTGCTACCTTGTTCTTCTCAATGGCGTATATGCCGCAGGTAACCGCTTTGCTCGCCGTATCAAGAACTGCTTTGTACTGTTTGCTGTTCATCTCGTATGTGCTGTTATTGATATTGACAATCATGCTTCATACACTCCTTCTCTTCCTTATGAGTTTGCATCAACATTTTTTAGATATTCAATGAAACTCATTTCAGCCCCCTCGCATGTTAAACCTTCAATAGGATTTTTGTGATAGTTTTCACGAAAATACCTCAATGCCTGTTCTTTTTCTTTTTCTGAATAAGAGTCCCATTTTGATATCCCAGATTTGTTTTTGAAAAATTCGCAATCGTGTTCTTTATAAGCAAATCCTACTGGAGGAATATACTTTTCTGGATGGTTACAAAATTCTATCGTTTTTTTCAAAAATTCATTCCATTCAATTCCAAAATAAGCACATTCATAGCATGTCATTCTTCCACCAACTTTCTACCACACATCGGGCAAAATTCAATTTCCATTGCTATCGCTACGTTCATTCCATTGCTACAACATTTAGCATACTGTGGACATTTATCAATATGGCATTGAATAACATTTATATAGCCCAATTTTTTGATTTTAAATTCTCCATATGCAGTTTTATATGATTCTTTCCCATTACAAAAATCACACATTTTCAACACCTATCCCTGCATCTGTGATAAATAACTTTTCCTCTTACATTCGCTTCATATGCTCTTCCAAGTGACCGAACAAACAGATATTTCTTTTTCTCACAATCCATATAATCCAAGGAATTCATATATGGCTCCAATTCGTTTGAAAGCTGTTCCACAAAATCCTTGATATGCTTGAATGCCTTAATTGCCTGTTCTTGTATAAACAAAACTATTGCTTTCCATGTATCAATTACTTTTACGGCATACTCAAGAATCATTTCTCCTAATTTTCGATACCATAATTTGAACTCGACAACCATATATCCTTGCAATTCAATAACTTTTTTCTGATCTTCTGACACATTAAGATCCATACTCACACCTCAACACCATCGCATTTTACATAAGAACCAAGACCTTTAATGTAATGGCTTCTCGTATCTTCAATATTTCTGCAATCTATGACTTTCCCCTCGTCAATACACTCTTGCAAGTATTTGCATTTATCGCATTTCGTATCTTTCTCAATGCGCGGTGTAGGATCTGCTTTTTGCTTTTTCTTGAATATTTTTTTAATAATTTTCCATAATCTCATTTCCGCACCTCAATCAAAACGTCAATCAGTTCTTCCAGTTCTTTTTCTGTCTTTTCTTTTGGAGTTTTTCTAAATCTTGTGGAAACATATTCCAAAATGGCTTTTATCTTCAAACATTCTCCTGGACAAGGAATATAATCATTTGGTCTCGCAGTTTCTTTGCAGATATACTCTGCATTTTCCATGCCAAGACAGTATAAACGACCGGAATATATGGGTAATGCACTGCATTTGAATAATTCAGCCTTAATCACTAAATGTTCTTTGTCGTATTCAAAATTCTTATCATGTGCCTTTAATTTTTCTTTGATTTCATCAAGAAACTCAACGCATTGCTTTGTTGAATAGCCAACATAAACAAATTCAAAATACATACTCACACCCCATTTTGCGTAAAAAATACCAACCATCGAATAGCGGCACAAGGAATCGAACCTTGTCATACCAAACCATGCCAACCGCTTTCAAATCTGCAATTTCTATTCACGGAAGGGTTTTATGTTACCAATGATACCGCTTACCATCCATACATCTTCCATCGACCTGAACTATTGCAGTAGTGCCAGACTAAGTGAAGATAAGGAATTGATGTGGCGTGGATTTGCACCACGCAGGAGTGTACAATCTGGTCATCTATGTTGTCGGTTTCAACCAATTCTCTACGACAATTCCGTTTACCTATTCCGTCACACATCAACACCCAATTTTGTTCGGGCAAACGCAGTGTGTAGGATTCGAACCTACAAGGCGAATAAACGCCCGACCGGATAGCAACCGGCTCCAATTCCATTATGGGAACACTGCATCTTGATGGTGCGATTTCTTAAACAACCCATCCATTACAACTGTCTACCACGCACCTGCCAAACAGTGTTTTTAGGGAGTTGAGTGAAATAGGGAAGAGAGGAATCGAACCTCTATTGTTTACCACTTGGAAACTGATTTACAGTCAGCCGCAACACCGCCAATCGTTGCCGCTTCCCCAAAATGCGCGGACACCTCACTCCATATCTCTGTACGCGACCGCGCTACGCATACAGTATCAGATCAGCTCGGCACCATCGGAACGGAAGGATTCGAACCTTCAATCCGGCTCTCGTTGTTGTTTTCCGTGTACACGCCACTTTTACCAATTAAGCTACGTTCCGAAACCGCCATCAGACGGTTAGCAATAATGTTTATCGTGCCATGCGTTGCACTAGGCATACAAAATGCCGATTACAGCCAAACCATAGAGCGCATGCAAGCAAACAGCATAATTTGACCGCTTAGACAGGCAAGGATTCGAACCTTGCATTATCGGCTTCAGAAAAGGTGTGGTTGCTGACTACGGATGATCGCCCGTCTGCCACTTGGCAACACTCTTACCGATAGGTTTCTTTACCTGCAATACCCATTCTGCCACTGCCTAACTATATGGGGGAATTATATCTTTGACAGCTCAGGCACCGTGGGATAGGCACCCGAACTATCAAGTCTGACTGCTATATGGATTGCTTGTCAGCAAATTACGGAACGATCATCATTCATCACCATATAGTCTTACGCCTAATGCCGCGCTCCGCGGCAAATACCACCGGACGGTCTCGCACCGCCCTTAACAGAATCGTCCTAGTGGCGAAAGGAGAAATACGAACTTTTCGTATTCCGAGATAAGCTTTAAACCTATCTCTCAATCGGAACGGCAGGACTTGAACCTGCGGCTATCAATTCATTAGAGCATGGAAGAATGAAAAGATTGCTCTTTCCTCTGAGCTACGTTCCGTCACAGCGCGCATAGCGCGCCGCTTATGATAGTATTTTTGATCTTTTTATTTTGCCGACGTCCACTAACACCGAATAATTGCTTGCGCCGAGTTTTTTCTTGCAAAAACCGAATGCCAGTGGACTTAAGCTATACTGGATGCTCCGACTTCTCAGACTGGTGCTCAGCGTCACTATCCAGATCGAGCAAATCTCCGGTGATGTCCGGTCCTTTTGATTTTGTTATATGTATTCTTTCCTCTGCACAAATGATAGGCAGCTGAAAGCAAATACCAAATATTGGACTATAAAACATTCTGTTACCTCCACATCAGAAACATGTTCAGCAACAGTAACATCACAAGTACCCATAATGCAATTGCTGTTTCTTTGTCTTTGGATTCTCTGCCAGATACAAATAGTATCAGCATAAAAATAACATCCAGCGTCGATATAATCGTTTTAATAATTACCATGGTTGTTTTCCTCTCACAAGTTTCTTTAGCAGGATTCGAACCTGCGAATACTGGAATCAAAATCCAGTGCCTTACCGCTTGGCGATAGCGCTATATTAACACTACTTTTCCGGCATGTAATAGACCATGTTATCAAATACAGTTATTCCCATACAAGGATCATTCATCTCAACGCATCTGATCGATATGTTTTTAGATACTGCAAACATTTCGGCCACCTGTTGTTTATCCATGTTTGTGCTAATAACTTGAAAAGCCGAAAATGCCTTGTGCATATCAGAGAATACTTCTTTTTCTCTACCTAAATTTGCATACGTCCCAATGGTAAACGTTTTTCCATCAACCATAGCAGTTATCATTCCATGATTTGCTGTGAATACCGCTCGGTCAAAATCAAGCGAAACGTCTTTGCTTTGTGATACTACTCTCATACTTTTCCATCCAATCTCTTTTTGTTTTTGAGGATATTTAAAGGACTTAGTAGTGCTGATTTTCTCAACCTATCAAACCCCCTCCCCCTCCATGCCGAATCATGCTTTGAACATTGATAAATTGTTTGAATTGTTCGTTCAATTCCATTCGTATTTTACAACTATTCGCAAAACCCTTGTTTTGCGTAATGTATCAACGATTTAATGCGCCTTAAGACCATTAAACACTGGGCTTTAAATTGTTTGAATTGTCTATCACGATTTCACCATTATCCGGGCTTGAATTGTCAAAGTTGTCCGGCAATCTCGCACAATTCCCGCTTCCCAGTTTTGGGAGCTCCGAAGCTGTCAACGCTCTTACTCTGGGTCCCTGATCTCTAACGCCCGGCATATTGAAGCCGCAGTACTTATTCAGTGATGGCATGTAATTCATTGGATTTCCTTTGCCGGAAACCTGTAAACCTACCAAACTTTCCTCACGCATTTCGTCAATTTTTTTGCAAATGTCGGAGCCTGATGAGCCTAGCTGCACGCCATTAACCCAACCGTTTAACGTGTCTCTGTGTATTCCGGTAAAGAATGTAAACCCAACAATATTCACTACTTTCTCGTAGTCATTACACAGGTCTATATATATATCTAATACCTCGTTAACCTTATCTGTATCATAGGCATTATTAATATTATTATCATCCTTCAGGTACTTTTGATTAACTTTAAACACATGTTCATAAATATATTTACAGCAGTTATACCATCTATTCTGTGATATTTTGCATAAATCCTCTATATTCCTCTCTTCCATCCAGAGATTTATATACATGTCAATGTCATCTTTAAAAACATCAACTGTATTATTTACTTTCTGCATTTCAACTGCTGACATGTTATATATCTCCTCTCTCCAGTACTGGAATACTTAAAATAAAAAATGCAACTGATACAGTCGAGATCATCATGATCTCGACTGTACCGGCTGCATGAAGTCCGTTTCTTTCGGGACCTCGACAAATCTATTTAACTCTGCCCGTTGCCCGAATGCGTTTTTAATTTAATAAAACAATATCATTCTATCATTTTCTTGTCAAGGTATATTTTAAAATTAAATTTTAAGCCCGTATATTATATATATTATTTATATAAATATACTGCCTTATTTATAATATATATTTTTAATATTACGAGAGAGAATATACTCTTTCTCTAACTCTAGTGTCTTACTCTACGTTGCAAAAATGTTGCAATTTGTTGCAGAGGTGTTGCATTGCAACAAAACTGGTACAATTCTATCATTTTTGTCCTGTCTGTAATAAAATTATCATTCTTGGAATTTTGTGAAATTCTTACAAAGATTTTCTACGTTTTTCACAAAAAAAAGACGGCTATATTTCAAGCCGTCAAAATTTTTTAACCAACGCCACCAGATATTCCTTTTTCAAGAAAAACCTGTTTATTTTATCCGGTGCATCGTGATTTTCTTTTATGAAATTTTCAGCGGCTTTTCTTACCGCTGCCGCATCCGCCTTATTAATATAAAGTCCTAAATTATGATTTTTACCGGAAAATTTAATCTGTGCACACCATTTGTCACTCTTTTTATAATAATAAACGCCTTTTATACCGGATGAATTGTTTTTATTATCCGGGGCGTTGTATGAATTTAAGCAACTACCTTTTTCGTGTACAAGTTTATCCCTTGCGATGCCGATCGACTCCGCGGCGCGTTCACGCTGGAGACAACCGCATGACTGTACATAGCCGCCAGTTAAACGTGACGTGATATAAAAACACTCATTGCCACATGAACAGGCGCACCGCCATAATGTGCGCCCGTTCATGTCCTTACCGGCTTTTTCAACGACCTTAAGGCGCCCGGTTTCGAACCCTTTCAAATCAACCTTTTTCATTTTTTTATCTCTCATTTTCAAGACGTGACGCAATGTATTCCAGCACTTCTTTCTTTATCTCCGCCCACTCTTTACCGTCGATATAAATATACTTATCGCAGCTCTCCCCGGAACCCGTCGGGGAATGATCTGAAATTCTCAGATCGAAGCTGTCAAGATAATCGCCGTTTTCGTTCTGTATCTCGACGTTGATATAATTACTCATGCCGTAACATCTGGATGATTCATGATAACAGGACACATTTTTAAATTTCTTTTCAATCTGTCCCGGCAATGCCTCACATCTTTTTTCAAGGTATGATCTGCATGTCTGGTATCTGTTTTTTAACGTATCAGTGTCAAATCTCATATCCGTTCCCTCCTGTGTACTGGTTCATTGCCTTTCGACAATATTATAATACACCTTTGTGTATTGTTTGTCAATACATAAAATACATTTTTGTGTATTTATTTTATATACTCTAAAATATCACACGGTTGACAATTCAGCCGATCGCATAAATACATGATCGTATCAACACTGACATTTTGATTTTTTACAAGACGATTAACCAGTGTTGGGGATAAATTAAACTTCTCCTTATCTTTCAAGTCTGTTTTTTTAATCCCTCTTCTTTCCAGTGTCTCCCATAATCTTCTATATGAAATAGACCCGCTATAAACGTTCTTTCTTTTTTCTACTGTCTCCGTCATATGGTGTACTCCTTTCTTTTCTATTATAAATGAATAATACATCATTGTGTATTCATTGTCAATCTTTATTGTTTTGTACATCTTTGTGTATTTTGCATATTATGTTAGTACATCTTTGTGTATTTTGCATATTGATTAAAAGTACATCTTTGTGTATTATAATCTCAACAGGAAAACAAAGAACACAAAAACAGGAGGGAACGATCATGAAAGTTAAAATTAAAATTGAGGGAAAGATAAATGATACTTACACTTTTCAGCAACCAGAAGAGGGAAATATCCTTGACGAGCTGAAGGCGATCATCGAAGAAATGAAAGCCGGAAGAATTGAGAAAGTAGAAATTGAGAGGGAGGCGTAAACATGAGAACATACGAACAGGATTTAAAAGAACTTAATATTTCAGCAGAAGAATTTGATAACATAATTTCACACATTTACGATAAAACAGCCGATGAAATGGCGGCGCTTGCCAAGGCGATTAAAAGCGGCGCGGCTGTTCTCCCGACTGTAAAAAGAGCATTTGAGCGCGTTCTTACAATTAGACAGGCGGAAAGACAAGAAGCATATAACATTTATTATAACGATTTAAATACCATGTGTTATAGCTGTAAAAAATGCGGTATAAGTTGTAACGGTACAATTTGTAAAACTTGGACTGGTTGCGCAATGAAAAATTAAGTCGAAACGGTGGAAGTTCCACCGTCTGCAGGAACTGCCCCACCTGCACCGATGAGACAGGGCGCATGATGAAAGGATGGTTGATTTTATGAAGATGATGACACTTGAAGAAGCGAAAGAATACACACGCCAAAAGTTGGCACCGTATTACAGCAACGAGCGAATCGAGAACGTTGTAAAACAGTATGTTTCCGTTGTCCGCCCAGGCGTTGTCTTAGTTGAAAATAAAAATGTGGGACTTATGGAACTGTATCTATAGGAAAATGAAAGGATGGTTGATTTTATGAAAAAAACTGAACTTATGAAAGAATTTCAAGAGCTCGAAGAAGAAAAACAGGTGCATATTGACGGTATTGCCTGGAATAGTAAGAAAAGCGAAATCCAAAACGCTATAGAATGTTTAAAATGCCCGGATGAACTGTTAGAAAAATATCTGATAGTTTTAAGTCTGAAATATGAAAAGATCGGGCGTTTAATCGCTGGTAATGGAGATTTTAAACATCATTCACATAACAGACTTTATGTTTTTAATACTGCAAGACAGATTTTAGCAGATTAGCCGAAACGCTCCACCTTGGAGCGTCAGCCGCGGGATGATCGCCCGGCTCTGATGATGGCAGATCAAAAAGAATGGAGGCAGGAAGATGTTAAAAGGATTAACACTTACAGAATTTAAAGAGAAATTTCCACAGGTCAGTACATATGGATTGGAAGATCCGTTAAATGTATTTTTGGAAAATGGAGAGATCCTGATCGAAAGAGAATGGAATGGAGAAAAGTATATTTTGGGAAATGGAAAAAGTTACCGACCGGTATATAGACAGCTGGATGAAGATGATTATGAAATCATCGGTTATATAGAAGATTAGCGCAGGAGGGGATAAGATGGCGAAAATATGCAGCGTGCAGGTTGAAATATTATTGACTGCTGATGAAAAAGCGTTACTTGATCATTATGTGAAGGAACAAAATCAGAGATATAAAAAACGCGGAGCAACCCGGAACTGGTGGACACTGGAGAAACTGTTACAGTGTTTATTAAGCGATATAACTTACCAGGCGGTAAAGTATCGCAGCGTTAGGGCTGTTTGGCAGAAACTGTCGTGATTTGTCCCTGCCTTGTTTACAAATTCACACAGCGGAGGCGCTTGGATGTCTGGCGTCTTCGCCACAAAGAAAAGATCCTTTTTGTTTGTTGATCAAAAAAACAAAATAAGAGGATACCAGCAGACCTTAGCCGCAGTGAAGAAAAGGATGATCGAATAAGAGGGAGAGAAGAGAAAATGAAAGAAACAGGAAGAATAAAATTAAAAGAGATACCGTTTAGTCGGACGTTTGAAACGGGGAATGGGGAAGAGCTGTGCAATGCTACTGGTTATGCGGTGCAATTTGACAATGAAAAAACACCTTTAGGTTTTCCATTGTTCTGGAATGAGTTTCAGGACCGAGAAGGTAATTTGTATTATGGCAATTAGGATCAAAGATATGAAATCATCGGTTATATAGAAGATTAGCGTAGGAGGGGATAAGATGGCGAAAGTATACTGTATGCAGGTTGAAATATTATTGACTGCTAGCGATATAACCTACCAGGCGGTAAAACATCGCAGTGTCCGGGCTGTCTGGCAGAAACTGTCGTGATCCTGTCCCTGCCTTGTTTACAAATTCACATAGCGGAGGCGCTTTGATGTTTAGCGTCTTCGCCACAGGGAAAAGCTCCTTTCTCTTTGTTTATCAAAAAAACAAAATAAAAGGATACCAGCAGACCTTAGCCGCAGGGTGGAGTTTGTGGGTAAGCTGCTGTTTATGGAATCGTTGATAACTGGGTGGGGAATGTGTGGGAAAATGGTGGAAAAGACGTTTTTCCTTTTCCATGATTTTTCCATGCATTATCCACGCGGTTATCAATGATGGAATAGCTGTTTATCCATAAAATCCACGCTGTTCCTACGGTGTTACAAGACGGGGAGAGCGGCCGCTGTCCTGAAGGGTTTAGCGCTGTGCCGGAGGGGTGTCCCGCGGCGCGCGGACGGAGTGTAAGCAGCGAAGCGGGGCGCCCCACCGGGGCGGCGCTAAGCCCTTCAGGGCTTCTGCCGGGCGCGTCAGCGCCCGGCTTAACCCCCGGATTGTAACACGGGGGTATAAATGCGATAGGCGACTCTTAATCCAGAGGGCACAAATGCCGGAAATACGGCAAAAACTCCGGTAAAAACTTTAGTTTACACCTTGTTGACTGAGACCCCAAAAGTCAACATGATGTAAACTATCCGCAAAAATACAAAAAATAACCTGCCTGCATACGGTATTGCGGGGAGTTACAGGTATTTTGAATTTTGAAAAAACGAAACGAAAAAAGAATCTTTTAAGGAGGTGGAGAAGATGGCGCAGACAGAAAACAGTGTTACTGCTTATGATGTGGAAGACTGGAAGAATAAAGGCAGAATGCAGATGTCGCCGGCAGAGCGTGAAAGCTGGTTAAATGAAGGACAGCTTCTTTTAACTGATTACGCAGAAGGAATCGAACGGGAGTGGGAGCTGATCAAGTTTTATGGACAGCTCCTTGCGGCGGTGGCAGACTGGTGCATCGTCTTTTTAAAAGGTGCGCACGGGCCGAAGTGGACGGACGGGCAGGAACTTAATTATAAGCGCAGGCGGATTGAATACCAGCAGGAAGAAATGATTGCACACGGCTTTTTCATTCCGCCAGAGTTTGCTGATCTGCCGCCGGAGATGGATGTAAATTATATGCGTGGCAGGGAGAACATAAAGAAAAATGCAAAAGCAGCATTAAAACAGATTTTAGAAAATCCGGATTATCAGTTTGTAGCAGATCATGCAAGTTTTCTCGGGCGGATCCAGACGGCGTGCATGCGCATACGACCGGACGAAGTGACCGGAAGAGTAGGAAAGCTGCAGGAAGCGATTGAGAAAAATGATTTTCCAGGAATGCGGCGTTATGCAGATGCGGATCCGGTCATTGCGGCGGCAGCTGTCTGCAGGGCAGAAATGGAACCAGCGTTAGATGATTTGAACCCGTTTTAATTGTGCTGATGCTAGGAAAGGAAAAAATGGGTTATGTGGTGGGAGCCTTATTTTCAGATGAGGCAGCAACCAAAAACAGCTTAATCATACCGGCTGTTTTGGTGGGTGGAAGAAAGAAAAAAAACACAGAAGGGAGGAATGTATATATGGGTGTGAGAGTTGTTATCCCGAACATGTCAAAGACATTCGGAGCGTTGCACTATGCCGGCGAAGGCGAAGCGGTCACATGGAACATCTATGGAGAAGATGTCAAAGGAAATTTCTACACGTTCTTTGCTGACGTGCTCCGCGGGGAAGTCGTGGAAGCCCTGGTGATCGGCGCGAACGGA